>Ga0307510_10001423_pt1 | contig 26288 bp, 27 predicted proteins | sample 12_EM_MG_FD_207224 | JGI IMG/M metagenome (GOLD analysis project Ga0307510, IMG submission 207224) | Populus trichocarpa ectomycorrhiza microbial communities from riparian zone in the Pacific Northwest, United States - 12_EM | ecosystem: Host-associated > Plants > Roots > Unclassified | place... | reverse complement strand
AGTAAATGTCTCCCTCAGTTGTACTATTTTATGAATAACTTCCTATTCAGTGGTATTATCCTGCAGTCACCATATGATTTAGTAGTACTATCCTACAGTTATTGTCCCATCTAGTAGTACTATCCTCTAGCTATTGGTCCATTTAGTAGTACTATCCTGCAGTTATCACCCCATCTAGTAGTACGATCCTACAGATATCATACCATCTAGTACTACTATCCTACAGTTATCATCCCATTTAGTACTACTATTCTCTAGCTATTGTTCTATTTAGTAGTACTATCCTACAGTTATTGTCCCATCTAGTACTACTATCCTACAGATATTGTCTTATCTAGTACTACTATCCTCCAGCTATCATTCTATTTAGTGGTACTATCCTACAGTTATCATCCTATCTAGTACTACTATCCCACAGTTATCACCCCATCCAGTAGTACTATCCTACAGATATTGTCCTATCTAGTACTACTATCCTCTAGCTATTGTTCTATTTAGTAGTACTATCCTACAGTTATCACCCCATCTAGTACTACTATCCTCCAGTTATTGCCCCATTTAGTAGTACTATCCTACAGTTATTGTTCTATCTAGTACTACTATCCTATAGTTATTGTCCCATCTAGTAGTACTATCCTACAGTTATCACCCCATCTAGTACTACAATCCTACAGATATTGTCCCATTTAGTAGTACTATTCTACAGTTATCATCTCATCTAGTACTACTATCCTACAGTTATCATCCCATCTAGTACTACTATCCCACAGTTATCACCCCATCCAGTAGTACTATCCTACAGATATTGTCCTATCTAGTACTACTATCCTCTAGCTATCGTTCTATTTAGTAGTACTATCCTACAGTTATCACCCCATCTAGTACTACTATCCTACAGTTATCACCCCATCTAGTACTACTATCCTACAGATATGTTCCCATTTAGTACTACTATTCTCCAGCTATTGTTCCATTTAGTAGTACTATCCTACAGTTATCATCCTATCTAGTACTACTATCCTACAGTTATCACCCCATTTAGTACTACTATCCTACAGTTATCGTCCCATCTAGTACTACTATCCCACAGTTATCACCCCATCCAGTAGTACTATCCTACAGATATTGTCCTATCTAGTACTACTATCCTCTAGCTATTGTTCTATTTAGTAGTACTATCCTACAGTTATCGTTCCATCTAGTACTACTATCCTACAGTTATCATCCCATCTAGTACTACTATCCTACAGTTATCGTCCCATCTAGTACTACTATCCTCTAGCTATCATTCTATTTAGTAGTACTATCCTACAGATATTGTCCTATCTAGTACTACTATCCTACAGTTATCACCCCATCTAGTACTACTATCCTACAGATATTGTCCCATTTAGTAGTACTATCCTACAGTTATCGTTCCATCTAGTACTACCATCCTACAGTTATCACCCCATCTAATACTACTATTCTCCAGTTATTGCCCCATTTAGTAGTACTATCCTACAGTTATCATCTCATCTAGTACTACTATCCTACAGTTATTGTCCCATCTAGTACTACTATCCTCCAGCTATCATTCTCTTTAGTAGTACTATCCTACAGTTATCACCCCATCTAGTACTACTATCCTACAGATATGTTCCCATTTAGTACTACTGTTCTCCAGCTATTGTTCCATTTAGTAGTACTATCCTACAGTTATCACCCCATTTAGTACTACTATCCTACAGTTATCATCCCATCTAGTACTACTATTCCACAGTTATCACCCCATCCAGTAGTACTATCCTACAGATATTGTCCTATCTAGTACTACTATCCTCTAGCTATTGTTCTATTTAGTAGCACTATCCTACAGTTATCACCCCATCTAGTACTACTATCCTCCAGTTATTGCCCTATCTAGTACCACTATCCAACAGATATCATCCCATCTAGTACTACTATACTCCAGTTATCATTCCATTTAGTACTACTATCCTACAGTTATCACCCCATCTAGTACTACTATCCTACAGATATTGTCCTCTCTACTACTACTATCCTATGGTTATTGTCCCATCTAGTACTACTATCCTACAGATATCATCCCATTTAGTACTACTATTCTCCAGCTATTGTTCCATTTAGTAGTACTATCCTACAGATATTGCCCCAAGTAGTACTACTATTCCACAGATTGTCAATACTACCTTTAGTAGTACTACTTTATAGATTATCTGATACTTAGTAGTCTTACAGCTAGCTGGGCTTATGTACACTTTAATTCATTACCGTTACTGTAATCTAGTGTATAAAATTGGCAGCATCTATTGATTGAACTAGGGATAAAACAAAATGCCTCAGTCTCCCATTGTTATCACTGGGTGAAGAATAATTGATGTACCAAAGCTGAAGCACTGCTACGGCATCTCGTCCTGGGAAGTGGCCACGCAGACTGAGGCGCTCTAAAGAGCTCACTGTCAACAGCGAGGTTTAAATCGAGGTCGTATTTTGTCCCAGACTCTGACCAATCATAGAATTTGACCTATAGAAAGACAACCAAACATGTTAGGAGACAAACGAGGGCGCGTGCGCAGGCGAATCATGGAGAAAAGGTGGGGTGGGGAAATGAGACTCACCATGTTGAGATGATGGAGACCCTGAAGTACCTGCATCTCGCCCCACACGCTCTCCACATTCTCCTTGACTTTCTGCTTCGGAATCACCTTCAGTGCGACCTCGTGCATAAGGTCCTCAGGGGCAGTCTGGCCAGAGGGATTTCGCGTGGCTGCAGATGACAGCGGGTAGTGGCAAGAGAGTCGGGGGTGGCGGTGAGGCGAGGCAAGGATGGACCAGCTGCGCGGCGCTCAGCGAGGGTCTACTGTTCTGGTGGTACGTGTCATGTCCCGCTCTGCTATATGCAATCACCATGATGCGGCATTTATGCTTTTAGAGTGAGTGTATACACCGAGAGACCATCGCACGTACCATGACTTTTCCAAACCAGCCAGTCACGAGGATGTTGCGGATGTTGTACTGCTTTTTCTTGTTCGCTGACGGTGGACCATCGGTGGTTGCACCATCACCTCTTGGGAGACAAGCGAGAACATCTCTTTGTTGTTGCGCTGATAGTATCCAAATTGGTCACTATGCTCTCTCTCTTGACTTTTAGGTGGTTTCTTCGGTTGAGCAGGAAATGAATCTGCCAGGTGCAGAAAGAGGTGAGGGGAAGAGAAAGGCTGAGCGCAACGAGCCGAGGGCTTTCTGGTGAATATGGCAACTCGGAAGGCCCATTCCCCCTGCCGTAATTCCGGGAGCACCACACCCAGTCTCTGTCCCTTACCACCACGATGCCAGTCTCAACGCTTATCGCCTGCTAACCTTCTCCTTGTGCTTGTGCACACCAAATGGCTTTACGTGGCAACGGTACAGCATAATAGTGTATGTACGCGACAGAGAAAAGTATCCGCACCTGCCGGATGAGCTGCACCGCCGCTGCCCTCACAGTCGAACGACCGAATGTTTTCCTTCGCTCCCCTCGGGCCCCTTGTTCTCCTCTTTTTCAGAGGGCAGGAACGTCGTCACAGTTATCTGCATGTGATGTGCGTCCTCCTCCTGTGTGATGGGCCTTGGCAATAGCCTTAGGCCCTAGAAAATGTCGCCCATCATCCGAGTCTGTGTTTGATGTGCTGTCTCCATCACCAGGTCTTGAAAAACTGTGCCATGTATGTGGGCATGGGCAACGCCGTAACACTGGCCGTTGTCATCTTGGTGTTCATGACGGGCAACGCACACCACAATGTCCCCGTCCGTTGTTGACTTCGGATCACCTACTTGCCAACCCCTAGTTTCGCTTGTGAATGGCAACATGACGGGCCCGGCACCAGTCACATGTTGTGGAGATTGTGTCACGTAGGGCAGAGCAAAGATCGTATTCCACAAGTGGCTCCGCTCTGAGGGAGGGAACGCGCCACGTCTGCATTGAGCAGACTGAGAATAAACCCATTTGTTGTGGGGTGTCGATATGAACCGCTCTCCAGAAGAATCGAGGCCTTGAAATTGCAACGGTACATGACACGAGCGTAAGACATGTCTCCAACAAGGAAGTAAAACTAGGGTTACGCCATTGTTGGCGATGAAAATGGCTGTGCAGTACTTGAGTGGATTCCAGGTCGCCTTGCAGCTGATCTCGGTATCCATTGGGCTGACCGTCGGACTCGGTATCTCACTTGTACTTGTTTTCCCAGTCCAGTCACGTAAGCGGAAGAGCGGCGTCTTTAGCCTTTGATCTTTGCTTATCTGTTTTATGTTTACTGTGGTGCACTTTAATTACGTGGTGTCCGATTACTATGTACGGTGCCCTCTGCCCGAATTCATTGTATGTCTTCTCCATGTAGTGACAACTTACACACCCAGTACGGCACTCGAATAGCTAGGTTCCATTCATTGCCTACCTTACCCTACATACTTGTAATACCGACCCTGTTTTGGACTGCGTTTTAGAATGTATATGCACCCAGCAAATGCGGTGCACCATGATGGATTCCAAGTCGCTCACCTAGGCGACCATGGTCAGCGACTATCAAGAATATTTTACAAGCATTCGTTTGTCATGCCACTCCTGGCAGTAGCAGTAGCTCAGAGACCACAGTAGCACAAAGCTTGTGGCGAAATCAGAGGTTGATGTGGCGAATGATCCGCCTTCAGCCTGACTAGGCCTGACTCCCAATCCCCATCATGAACAAGCCGTGGAGACCTCACAAGGCAAGTCAATCATGAATATTTGCGAATTATGGTAATTTCTATTGCATTATCTACCACAGGACTTGAGCCCCATTAGGCAGCCAACATACTGGGGCGCAGCGTGCAGGTCAGCCTTGATGAGTCCATCAGAGACCTGGAGTTGGAAGATCTTCCTGGCGTCCGTAGATCTGTGGGAGAAGGACGATGTACTGTAATGGATTGAAGAAGACGGTAGCTCATGAGGCACTCAATATGCAACTGTCTTATGGCTTGGCTCGGATAAAAAGCGGCCAGGTCGTCGGCGATTTATCGCGAACTCACATTTGGCCACGTTTGACGATTCTGATCCAGAATAGGGAGCGTGAGCACTTTGATTTGAGGATACAAGAAGGATGAAGCGGCCGATGGTGTCATGCTTGAGGACTTTGAGAAATACATAAAGCGTCTCGTCCAGGGAAGGGTCAGGACCATCCAGAAAGGGAAGTTGGAGGAAAGACAACACAAGGTGCAAGACCATGAACACGGACAAGCGGGTCAGTAAAGGGAAAAAAGAAACAAAATTGGACAATAAAATGTTGTACTGTTACTACAAGGCAGCAGCTAACTCTAAGCGATGTTTTCTTGGAGCGAGAGAGAGATGAGATGGGGGAGGCGAGACGTTCACACGTTCTGTGACCTCAAGTCATCCTTCTGTCTTTCATGGTGTGATCAAGAGGCGACGGTGAGGCCTGTGAGGCATGTGAGGGCTGAGAGAGGGGCTGGCCATGGCCTGTGGGGCACTCGATGAGTTTCCGCTGTTCCGGAGGTGTGCAAACATTGCGCGCTGGGATATAAATGAGGATGTAGAGTTGGGGTGTAAGCACAGGGATGTAGGCTGTCGCACGCACTGCGGCGTTTCTGAAGGAGCCAATCCCTAGAAACCTCAAGTAGTGCGTCTGAGTGCCAGCATTGATCAAGAACTTGAAATGGCATGGGCTTCGCAAGTAGAGGATTGTCTTGCCTATCTGTTGAGAGGATATCAGACACAGTGAGAGTCGGCTATTTCGGTTAGCATTTTCATTGTCGCCTTACCCGTCACAGGGTTGTGTGTTGGCCTGGAGCATGAGTCAACACGTTGAGCTCGTTGAGGCTGTGCAGAATACACAAAGACAAACGATGCATGTAAAACACAGTGCATCCGTCATCTCCTGATCGATTCGTCACTCACCAGTCTCTATCCTGCCTCCTCGAAACTTCAAACTGAGCCCCAGTCCCATCGCCAATTACAAGGCTAGGTACCCATCGATACCCATTCCTCGACGCATCGCTAATGCAGGCCGTCAAGGTTTTCAATGGTGGAAAGCATGTTGCACGTCGACGAAAGATGTTGTGGGTCGAAGAGGGCCGTGGTGAGTGACAAAAAGCAGGTCCTCCGTAGGATGACTCGTACTGAATTGTGTGGAGCAGACTGGCTTTACCTGCGGGTGACTATCGACGCACTCCCTGATGATGTCCTCCTGGAAACATTCGAGTCCTATCTGGGTAAAGACGATCCCAATTATCTTGATGTCGAACACGATTACAATGGGTGGCAAACACTGGTACATGTATGCCGCAGATGGCGATGGATCATGTTTACTTCACCACATCGCCTGGATCTGAAACTTTACTGTACTGGACAATGATCGGTCAACTCAAAGATACTGGGTATCTGGCCAGAATTGCCTATTGTCATATATGCACACCAAATGGATACCAAAGAGGATGTGACTAACGTCATTGCCGCTCTTGGGCATCACAATCGAGTGTGTAAAATCTATTACTACAACGAGGGATTTCAAGATTCCTTGTTGGAAGAATTTGCAGCAATAGACAAGCCATTCCCGGCGCTGACAAGTCTGCAGCTCTTCTCTTTTGCACTGAACGTGTGAGTCCTTCCCGATTCGTTTTTGGGTGGATCTGCACCACGTCTGCGATCACTCGTCTTGGATGGCATTCCTTATCCGTCATTTGGAACACTACTTTCATCTACCACTAACCTTGTCCGGCTTTCCCTTTGGCGTATTCCTCATTCCAGATATATTTCACCTGAGACGATCGTCCCTTGTCTGTCCATGTTGCCCAGGCTCCGATCACTTGAGCTTGGATTCCGAGACCCCCGATCTCTGGCCCATCGAGCAAGCCGACATCTGCCCCCGCTCACTTGTGTAGTTTTCCCCAGTCTCACCTCTTTACGCTTCAATGGCAATATCGAGTACTTGGAGGACATCCTGTCTCAAATCGAAACACCCATCCTCAACGAAAGTGTATTCGGTTTATTCAATCAACTAGTATTCGACACTCCACTACTCCGGCACTTCATCCGTCACATGGAAACATTCATGACAATCCATACAGCACGGGTAGTATTTTACAATTTGGCTGTCTGGGTCTCATTTTCGGCACAAGAGATGGCTAATAACAACTTCCGAACCCTAACTTTATCGATCTCTTGCAAGCCGTTGGATTGGCAGCTTTCTGCTGTTACGCAGGTCTTGAACTCATTCTTGCCTTCCCTTTCAACCTTGGAAAGCCTCGAGATCAAAGTCTCTTGTAAAAGTTGGCAAGACGAAATCGAGGTTATCCAATGGCAAGAATTGTTACACCCGTTCACCTCTGTGAAGAAAATGACCCTACAAGACGAGGCCTCCATTCGACTTGTTGTACCTGCCCTTCAAGAGCTCTCCGGGGAAAGAGCAACAGAAGTGTTACCTGCTCTACAAAATCTTTCCTTAACAACTTCTGGCTTGTCGCCATCAGGACCTCTCAAGGAAGCCATTGAGGAGTTCATCGCCACACGACAACTCTACGGTCACCCTGTAACTGTCCACTACGAAGTCACCGAAAGCTATGAAGACACTGAAAACTACAAAGTCCCCGAAAGTGAGGAGGAGTAGGTGTGTCAGGAGGTTGGTGATTGATAAGTGCTCTCTGCTTCAAGTTGGCTACGCTTTGTGATGGATCAGCGTTATGTCGTAGTTTTGCGTCGTCTGCACAAATGGATTTTTTGCATTCTATTGCAGCGACAATCCGTTCAAAGTAGAGAACCGATCTTGTATTTTGTAAAGCTGTACAGCCATTAGTAACAGTCCATTATTGCCAGCGTGCCTCTAAGTGTCACTTGACGTCCGAAGGAAAGTGGTTTGGAATTTTGGGGGCCTTGTATTGGTCTAAGTTGCTTTAAGATTCGCACTGACGCCGACAATATATACAAAGGGCATAACGAGCCATACAGACCAAACAATCAGAACCCAAACCAAGCAGAGGGGAAAATAAAACCAAAAAAACCCAAGCCATGCGATGGGTTGTAACCGTAACAGTAAGTGTAGAAAAAATCAAAGGTCTAAATGGGCGGGAAATACGAAGCGCAGGGTGTCCTTGTCCGCACCATCATCTCACCTGCATCGCTACAGATTTGCGAGCATACCGATGGCATCGAATGGATCGACAGTACCCGCACCCAGCGTCTCATGCCCAGCACCACCGCCCTGATCCCCAAAGTCAAAAGACCCGGGAATATGAAGTTTCTCTTCCTCCTCGTCTTCCTCTCCCTCCTCCATGTTGTGCGGCTGGGACGCCGTCGTCGTCTGCACACAGGGTGTATCCCCTTCCTGTGCCTCCTCGGTCTCAGCAGTAGCATTGGCCTTGGCCTTGTTGAGGGCATCAGAAAATGACATTGGGGAGGACGGCGATGGCGACATCATCGTATTTGGAGCCCCCTCAGCCCGCCCCGTAGCGTGCAATCATCCGGCGATGGAGGAGAGAGGTGTTGCCGTTGTCTCTTGGAGTCTGGTTCCGGTGTCGGGCGCGACGACGGCGACCCACTTCGGCTCCTGATATCCTCTTCATCGTCAGAACTGAGTACCAGCTGGTCCTCTTTGTTGTTATTGTCCGAGCCGTTACCTTTTGCAAAGCGCAACATGGCCCGTGCCACCCCAATCGCGTTATGCCAACGTGCACGCGGGTCAAAGTTCTCGCATAGGCCACAGAGGTCGTGTTCTGTTGGAGCCGCGAAGCTCATGAGCCATGTATGCGATGGCACTTGCTCAGCGATGAGCCGACGTGGAGGGTTGGGATGGAGAAGGGCATGGATGAAGTTCTTTGTTGTGATGGACAGCGCGAAAATCAGATAAGCGCATTCTTGACGTGATTGGTCCCAGGCGTACCTTCATCAGAGAAGCGCTTCCAGTATCTATCGTGGAAGTCGACCCTTGCCTCTGTTGTCTGCCGTATCACTTCCTTCATGACATCTGCCCTGAACGGCGTGTATCCACAGAGGAGCACATAAGTAATGATTCTGCAACCTGTCATCAGCATTCCATTGTATTATGAATGATTGGCAAGGAGAGCAAGCAATCCCACCCTATTGACCAAAGATCGACAGGCTTGCTGTGCCCCTTATGGTTCAGCACCTCTAGAGCTACATATCCTAGACTTCCTGCAATAGATGTGAGCAGTTCCCCAGTGGAATCGAGGTGTTTGGCACTGAAAGGCATATGACGCTTATGAGACGTGTTTCTGGCAAGCAAACTCAGGCGACGCACATGCCAAAGTCGGCGATAACGATATCTGATGATGGGTCCTTGGTGCGGGAAAGAATGTTCTCTGGTCTGTTCACAAGCCACGCGTTAGATCCAAATATCTTGCCGAAGATAGGAAGGGGAATGAAAAGGGAGAGGGGCAACATACTTGAGATCCCAGTGGACGATGCCGTGGTCATGCAGGTACTTCACACCGGACAAGTCGGAACTGGGGATAAAACGAAGCCCATCAGTCTCTCGTTGCTATCACCGGTTGAAGAACAATCGAGCTTACCGAGGCACTGCCACAGCATCTCATTCCGAGAAATGGCTGCGCTGACTGAGGCGCTCAAAGAGCTTGCCGCCAACAACAGGCTTGAAAGCGAGGTAGCATTTTGTCCAGGACTCGAACCATTCATAGAACTTGACCTACAGAAAGACAACCAAACATGTTAGGGGACAAACGATGACGCGCGGGCGCAGGCGCATCATGGAGAACAGCGGAGGATGCATGATATGGGGATGATCGAGACCCTGGAGCACCCGCATCTCGCTCCACATGCTCTCCTTGTTCCCCTTGACTTTCTTCTTCAGAATGGCCCTCAGTGCAGCCTCATGCATGATGTCCCCAGGTGCCGTCTGTGCGGAGGGACTCTATGTGGCCGCGAAGGAGAGCGGGGTAGCGGGGAGAGAGTTGGTGGTGGGGGAGAGGGGAGGTGTGGATGGGCCAGCGGCGCAGCGCTCAGCGAGGGTCCACTGTTCTGGTAGTATGTGCCATATCGCGCGATGCCATATGCGATGACAATGATGTGGGTGATATATTTACTGTATCATGTTAGAGTATATATGCCTGAGAAGCTCTCACACATCACATACCATGGCTTTTTTCCCGAATGTGCCTGTCCCGAGCACATCGCAGATCTCATACTGTTTTTTCTTGTTTGCTGACGGTGGTTGCGCCATCACCATGCATCACCTCTTGGGAGACAAGCAAGAACATCTTGTTGTTATGCTGATAGTATCCGAATCGGTAACTATGCTCTCTCTCGACTCTTAGGTGGTTCTTCAGTCAAGCAGGATATGGGGCGTAGATACCAGATGGTGATGATCTGTCAGGTGTGGAAGTGTTAAGGGAAAGAGAAAAGTCATAAAAGGCAGCTTTCCAAACCAACGAGGGCAACAAGCCAAGCGCTTTCTGGTGGGAACCTAGAAGTCAGAAGGAACATTCCGCTGTAAGCCTTAATTTCAGCGATCTCGGTGCTTATCGCCTGGTAACCTTCTCCTTGTGGCTTGTTCACACCAATCGGCTTCATGGGACCACAGTACAGCACAGTATACGCAACAAAGACAACTATAGGATGCAACCACCATATCTTTGTCTGCAACGACGGAAGGATGGTGAGTCAAGACCAGAATTGACACAGGCCTGCCCTTCACGGTAGAGATGCCAAATATCTGCCCAGCGTTGCCAATTCTCATATGCACACACAGCATCCTCCGAAAGCTCACTAGTGGGAGTGTGTCTAACCTTGAGCAGCACGATCGCATGTGTGAAATCGGGATCCGTGGCGTTCCATATTCACTGCTGAAACAATTTGGGGCGATGAAGAAGCCAGTCTGGATCTTCAGTCCCACAATAAATTGACTCGGTCTTGGGTAGTATCCCATTTCCGGCATTACCAAAACTACTCTTGTCTACCCATAACTTTGAAACACCTCACCCGGGTTTATCATCGCATGACAGCTCTTCAGTCGTCACATCACTGTCAACCACATCGATGGCAAAGGGCCTAGATGAGATCCATGATTGATGAGTCCAGTTGCCTTTCCATTCGATTGTCATTTCGTATTCTCTACGCATATTGTTCGCCATTTCCCTTACCCTCGCACTTTGACCCCCGTGGAACCACTTATTGTACTTTTGCTGCCATCATGACCTGATATCTTTTGCCATTTCTTGAACCCAATGTGAATTGTGATGCGGGGAGTGACAGGACAGCCACCTCAATGATCTTGCAAGGTACAGTGTAGTGTTGCGTTGTACTGCATAGAGGTGACTTTGCCATAGCGTGAGCGAGTTGGAGGACTCGCCATTGAGTTCGACGCAAACTAGAGAAGTTGACTGGACAAGTTATATACAAGGGACCATGATGTATACTACACATGGTCATCCGGGAATATCGAGTCCATATGTAAGTGTAGGCATATTGTCGGAAGGGGAGAGGACCAAGGGAGATGAGAGGACGGAAGGGAGTCATATGTGAGCGATGGCGAAGAGGGCCACAAGGCGATCGGTTGATGCAACTGCGTGGTGTTGTTCCATGGTCAGCAGCCACCTCAAAAAAGGACTGGCTGTCCAAACGCTACTCTTTGGGTCCAAACTTAGAACTTGCCACCAACAAGTGGGCCAGGGTGAGAGCAGTGAATATTGCCCACACACCGCCGTCCTTGTCCTCCTGACAACCTCCCGGCCAGCTCAATCTCATCGGCCACGGGTCTTATCAATCAACTTGAACAGAAGGGTGTGGGCGGGAGAACGTGTTGATTTCTTCCGGACAGGCCCCAGCACCATAATGGGCACGAACATCGTGATGACCATCTGCGGTAACGGCTGCAGCGGTGGGGTTGAGGGACTGTGAACAGAGGAAAAATAGAGGTGACAGAAGGGACCGATAAGGCAGGCTGGGAAGACAGGGTGTGGAGGGACCGGGAGATGTCATTCTCGGAATTTCACAGCCATGGTGCGATGCACCATGTCACCCTCCACCATACAGCGCAATGCTGTCCGAGGGACCGAAAAACTATGGAACGACGACCCCAAAGCCAAGAAATGAGTAGAGCTAAGAAAAACAAAACAAAAGTGGTTTAGTAGGATGGATGAGGGTAACGAATATGACCACGCACCGTCGTCCTCAGCTGCGATTGCATCAATGTTTGATGACCAAGGGACTGTGGACTGGTTAAGAACAGTTGCGACGGCTCTCCAAACGTGGTTGTTCGGCAAGCAGCTCCCTGTGGGCTGACATGTGATTGCTTGTTGATTTGCGCTGGCTGAGGCGAGCACGGAGGTGGCGAGCATGCTAGAGTGCGTCATCCAGGGTCGGTCACATGCATACAGGTCACCACGTCCAAGTCAAGAGGCGAGAGAAAGGGCAAGCGTGGCTAAGAGTGCCGATGCCAACGCAGCCGGACCTGCTGACATTGAGATGAACTAACGAGTGGGAGTGCTGTCGACCATAGACGGTGCACTTGTCCCCATCAAGGGCACCACTGGCCTCGAACTCCCTGACACGACTGAGAGTTTCCACCGCCACTATCGAGGCGTTAGAGTCCCACATAGAGGGCAAGGCTGGGTGCGGGCCTGTCTTTTTGCTGCAAGAGAACCCGATCAAGTGAGCATAGAATTGGCTCACTTCGCGTGCTGCCGTGAAACCTGAAGGAGGGCAAGCATGACGGTCTTAAGATGCCGCTGCAGGAGAATGAGTGCGGGATTGAGGTGTTGCTTCAAGAGGGCAGGCACAAGACCCAGGCGCTGCCATGGGGAGATCCAAAAGAGGGCACAAAAGACACCTGGAAGAGTGCTGGTCTTGGGACAAATTGTCAGCCCAATGGCACCTCCGGCACCCTAATGTCTACGCACCGTTTAGAATTCCTGTCACCCCAAACCACCAATATCTTCCCAAGTTGTTCCTGTCCTTGTCCCAGGACCAAGTGAGAGAGGAACATGTTGTGAGAGGATTGCGACCATGCAGCGAGTTGGTGACGATGCCACGTAAGGTGGAAAGCGAGGTCGAGTTTGCACTGGTGTCGGGTGCTGGGAGATTGCCACAGGTCATGTATTGGGAAACCACCAGGGGTAGAATACCGCGAGGTCCACTGGATGCGCGGCGAGCTTGCTGGACAGTGTTGTGCTTGTGCCAGCTGGGAGGAACCGTTTGGGGGTAGTCTGGCAGTGGGACCAAGGCATTTGGCACTGAGAAGCGTAGGATGCGCATGAGACATGTTTACAGCAAGAAAATTCAGGTGACGTACATGCCAAATTCAGCGATAATTATATCTGATGAGGGCCCTTGGAATGGAAAAAGCCCCAGTCTGTTCACAAAAAAGCCACCACTTAGACCCAAAACTCTTGCCGAAGTTTGGGAAGGTGGATGATAAAGGGGAGGGGCAACATAGTTGAGAGCCCAGTGGACAATGCAGGTACTTCACACCGGACAAGAGGGAACTAGAGATAAAATGAAAGGCATCAGTCTCTCGTTGTTATCACCGAGTGAAGAATAATCGATGTACCGAAACACTGCTACGGCATCTCATTCTGAGAGGTGGCCACGCTGATTGAGGTGCTCAAAGAGCCCGCCGTCGACAGCAAGGTTTAAATCAAGGTCATATTTCGTCCCAGACTCTAACCAATCGTAGAATTTGACCTACAGAAAGACAGTCAAACATATTAGGAGACAAACGACGGCGCGTGCGCAGGCGAATCATGGAGATAAGGCGGGGTGGGGAAGTGAGACTCACCATGTTGAGATGATAGAGACCCTGAAGCACCCGCATCTCGCTCCACACACTCTCCACATTCTCCTTGAATTTCTGCTTTGGAATCGCCTTCAGTGCGACCTCGCATGAGGTCCCCAGGGGCAGTCTGGCCGGAGGGATTTCGTGTGGCCGTGGAGGACAGTGGGGTAGTGGCGAGAGAGTTGGGGGTGGGGGTGGGGCGAGGCAAGGCGAGGATGGACCGGCTGCGCGGCGCTCAGCGAGGGTCTACTGTTCTGGTGGTACGTGTCATGTCCCGCTCTGCTATATGCGATCACCATGATGCGGCGTTTGTGCTTTTAGAGTGAGTGTATACACCCGAGAGACCATTGCACGTACCATGACTTTTCCAAACGAGCCAGTCACAAGGATGTCGCTGATGTTGTACTGCTTTTTCTTGTTCGCTGACAGTGGACCGTCAGTGGTTGCACTATCACCTCTTGGGAGACAAGCAAGAACATCTCTTTGTCATTGCGCTGATAGTATCCAAATTGGTGACTATGCTCTCTCTCGACTTTTAGGTGGTTTCTTCGGTTGAGCAGGGAATGAATCTGCCAGGTGCAGAAGTAGTGAGGGGAAGAGAAAGGCCGAGTGCAACGGGCTGAGGGCTTTCTGGTGCCCAATTCCGCCTGCTGTAATTCCGGGAGCACAACACCAGTCTCTGTCCCTTACCACTACAACGCTAGTCTCGACGCTTATCGCCTGCTAACCTTCTCATTGTGCTGGTGCACACCAAATGGCTTTACGTGGCAATGGTACAGCATAATACTGTATGTACGCGACAGAGAAAAGTATCTGCACCACTTCTGCCCTCATAGCCGAACGACCGAATGTTTTCCTTTGCTCCCCTCGGGCCCCTTGTTCTCCTCTTTTCCCAAGGGCAGGAACGTCGTCACGGTTATCTGCATCTGATGTGCGTCCCCCTCCTGCGTGATGGGCCTTGGCAATAGCCTTAGGCCCTAGAAAATGTCGCCCATCATCCGAGTCTGTGTTTGATGTGCTGTCTCCATCACTGGGTCTTGACAAACTGTGCCATGCATGCGGGCATGGGCAATGCCGTAATACTGGCTGTTGTCATCTTGGTATTCATGATGGGCGACGCACGCCACGATGTCCCCATCCGTTGTTGACTTCGGATCACCTCTTGCCAACTCCTATTTTCGCTCGTGAATGGCAACATGACGGGCCCGGCACCAGTCACATGTCGCGGAGATCGTGGCATGTAGGGCAGAGCGAAGGTCGTATTCCACAAGTGGCTCCGCTCTGAGGGAGGGAACGTGCCACGTCTGCATTGAGCAGACTGAAAATAAACCCATTTGTTGTGGGGTGTTGATATGAACCGCTCTCGCTCCAGAAGAATCGAGGCCTTGAAATTGTAATGGTACATGATACAAGCATAAGATATGTCTCTGACAAGGAAGTAAAACTAACGTTACGCCATTGTCGGCGATGAAAAGGGCTGTGCAGGGAGCGTGAGCACTTTGAGGATACAAGAAGGTTGGTGCAGCTGACAGTGCCACGCTTGAGGACTTGGAGAAATATAACAACGGAGAGGTGACTATATCCACACAGCGACTTACGCGCTCGAGGTGGGCTTATATTCCTGAGGAATACATAAAGTGTCTCGTCCAGGAAAGGGTCAGGACCATCCAGAAAGGAAAGTTGGAGGAAAGACAACACAAGGTGGAAGACCATGAACACAGACAAGCGGGAGTCAGTAAAGGGAAAAAAGAACGAAATTGGACGATAAAATGTCGTACTGTTACTACATGGCTGCAGCTAACTCTAAGCGACGTTTTCTGGGAGCAAGAGGGAGATAAGATGGGGGAGGCGAGATGTTCACAGGTTCTGTGACCTCAAGTCATCCTTCCGTCTTTCATGGTGTGATCAAGAGGCGATGGTGAGGCCTGTGAGGCCATGTGAGGGCTGAGAGAGGGGGGGGATAGCCATGGCCCGTGGGGCACTTGACGAGTTTCCGCTGTTCTGGAGGTGTGCAAACATTGTGCGCTGGGATATAACTGAAGATGTAGAGTTGGGGTGTAAGCACAGGGACCCTGTAGGCTGTCGCACGCACTGCAGCATTTCTGAAGGAGCCGATCCCTATAAACCTCAAGTAGCGTGTCTGAGTGCCAGCAGCAATGGAGAACTTGCAATGGCACGGGTGTCGCAAGTAGAGGATTGTCTTGCCTATCTGTTGAGAGGGTATTAAACTCAATGAGAGTCGGCAATTTGGTTAGCATTTTCATTGGCGCCTTACCTGTGGCTGTGTGTTGGAACACAAGTCCACACGTTGAGCTTGTTGAGGCTGTGCAGAATACACAAAGACAAACGACGCATGTAAAACACGGCCTCACGGTGCATCCGTCATCTCCTGATTGATTCCCCACTCACCAGTCTCTATCCTGCCTCCTCGAAACTTCAAACTGAGCCCCAGTCCCATCGCCAACTACCCATCACTCAACGCATCGCTAATGAATGTCGTCAAGGGTTTCAATGGTGGAAAGCATTTTGCACGTCGATTATGGGTCAAAGAGGGCCGTAGTGAGTGATGAAAGGCAGGTCTTTCGTAGGATGACTGGTACTGAATTGCGCAGAGCAGACCGGCTTTACTACCCGTGGGTGACTATCGACGCGCTCCCCGACAATGTCCTCCTAGAAACATTCGAGTTCTATCTGGGTAAAGATGATCCCAATAGAGTATTGCAGTACTTCATCCATACATATGATGGATGGCAAACGCTGGTACATGTGTGCCGCAGATGGCAATGGATTGTGTTTACTTCACCACATCGCCTTGATCTCAAACTTTACTGCATTCCACAACAATCGGTCAACTCAAAAACATTGGATATCTGGCCAGAATTGCCTATTGTCTTATATGCCCACATGAAGTTCAAAGAGGATGTGACCAACGTCATTGCCACACTCAGGCAGCACAATCGAGTGTGTAAAATCGATTACTGCAACGGGCAACCTCAAGAGTCCTTGTTGGAAGAATTTGCAGAAATAGACAAGCCATTCCCAGCACTGACAAGTCTGCGTCTCCTCTCTTATGCACAAAATGTGCCAGTCCTTCCCGATTCATTTTTGAGTGGATCTGCCCCACGTCTGCGATCACTCAAATTGATTGGCATTTCTTATCCGTCAATTGGAAAACTGCTTTCGTCTACCACTAACCTTGTCCGGCTTTGCCTTCGCCGTATTCCTCATTCTGGATATATTTCACCCAAGACGATTGTCCCTTTACTGTCCATGTTGCCTAGGCTCGGATCACTTGAACTTGGATTCCGATACCCTTGATCTCCGGCCCATTGAGCAAGCTGACATCCGCCCCCGCTCACTTGTGTAGTTTTCCCCAGTCTCACCTCTTTACGCTTCAATGGCAATATCGAGTACTTGGAGGACATCCTGTCTCAAATCGAAACACCCATCCTCAACGAAAGTGTATTCAGTTTATTCAATCAACTAGTATTCAACACTCCACTACTCCGGCACTTCATCCGTCGCACAGAAACATTCATGACAATCCATACAGCACAGGTAGAATTTTACAGTTGGTTTGTCTGGGTCACATTTTCAGCACAAGAGATGGCTAATAACGACTTCCGAACCCTAACTCTATCGATCTCTTGCAAGCCGTTAGATTGGCAGCTTTCTGCTCTTTTGCAGGTCTTGAACTCATTCTTGCCTTCCCTTTCAACTTTGGAAAGCCTCAGGATCACAATAGATCAAGAAGATTGGCAAGACAAAACCGAGGTCATCCAATGGTGAGAATTCTTACACCCGTTCACCTCTGTGAAAAAAGTGACCCTAAAAGACGAGGCCTCCGTTTGACTTGTCATACCTGCCCTTCAAGAGCTCACCGGGGAAAGAGCACCAGGAGTGTTACCTGCTCTACAAAACCTTTCCTTAACAACTTCCAGCTGGTCGCCATTGGGACTTCTCAAGGAAGCCAAGGAAGCCATTGGGGAGTTCATCGCCCCACGACAACTCGATGGCCACCCTGTAACCATCCACTACAGAAGACACTGAAAACTACGAAGACAGCAAAAGTGAGGAGGAGTAGGTGTGTCAGGAGGTTGGTGATCGGTTAGTCTCTGATTCAAGTTTGCTACACTTTGTGATGGGTCAGCATCATGTGGCGGTCATGCACGGTCTGCACAAATGGATTATGTTTGCATGCATTCTACTGCAGCGATGGTCCGTTCAACATAAAGAACCAATCCTGTATTTTGTAAACCTGTAAGGTAGGCCGCATTCAGTTTCGATGAATATCACATGACCAGCATGACAAAGTGTGATAAATGGTGAAAAAATGTATTGGCTCTCTAGAAAACAAATAAAAGTGATGTTTGTACCAATGAAAACATGAAGATTTGTTATTCAGACAGAACTGTGGCTTTTAGTTTTTTTTTCAAGTCTTTTTGAAGGAACTTCATGTTTGTCCTGTGTTTGCCCCACCCATATCACATGACAAAAAGTGACAAAAAGTGACAAGATCATGAAAAGATTATGACTTGGACACATGAGAGAGAACTATATGGGATTTTGGAAACAATGAAATCTTGAAGATATGTTATTAGAACAAATCTGTGTATTTTATATGTTTGATTAAGCCATTTTGAAGGAGAAGTATGATTGTCTTTGTCGAAACTCCCTATGTGTCCATTTTCTTTTTTTTTTTTTTTTGGAAAAGCCTGCCAGTTTTTCTGGTGTGGGAGTGGGCACGAGAATTACCTTCAGGCCCCACCCCCGGCTTGGAGCCCGTGAGACCGGGAACCCCAATGCATTTATGCACACCCGGCTCTCCTCTGACTTAGGCACAAACACCCCAGCCACCCCAGCTGGCCTCCGGCCACTTCGCTGGGCCAGCGTGCTCCCCTTGCTGGTCAGGTGACAGCCTCGGCCATCTTCGGATCACCTGGGTAGAACTCCACCCCTTTAGGGCAATACCCACTAAAACCCCCTAAAAGTGGCAAAAGAGGGGATCGATCCCAGCTAAGGGCCCTCCAGCGACCGGTTCACCCAGTCACCAAGACCGCTTCACCACAGTGGCCCCATATGTGTCCATTTTCGGACCGGCGTTTGCCTCACTACAAATGCAGGCCAGTGTGCTGGTGCACTGACACCTGAAATTGGACCAAAATCACCCAACCTCTAAATTGGTGTTTAGAAGATGCAGAAAAATAGTATAAAATTTTCAATACATGATATGAGATTGGCTACTATGAAAAAAAGCATATCCAATGTTGATGGACTCATGTGGATGAAAAGAAAATATGTTACACTCTCATGGGATCGAACCGACAGCCCCAGCCTGCTCACTCATGTAAACAAAACATAATAACCACTATACCATTCAACTTTACAGTTACTTTCCTTTTAATAATACATGACCACATTCACAGCAAAAAGGCATCCTTGTCTTATCATAGATGGTGGTCACGGTATTGTCATACATGGTCACAGAAATGTCACATCATGTGATATTAACTGTAACCGAATGCGGCCTACCTTACAGGCGTTAGTAACAGTGCATTATTGCCAGCGTGCCTCTAAGTGGCACTTCATGTCCAAAGGCCAGTGCTTTGGAATTTCGGGGGACTTGCATCGGTCTAGGTTGCTTTACGGTAAGATTCGCACTGACGCCAACAACATATACAAGGGGGATAACAAGCTATACAGACTGAACAATCAGAACCCAAACCAAGCAGAGGAGAAAATAAAACTAAAAAACCCAAGCTATGCGATGGGTTGTAACCATAATGGTAAGTGTAGAAAAAAATCAAAGGTCTAAATTAGGGGGGATACGAGCGCAAGGTGTCATCTCACCTGCATCCGCCGCCACAGGTTCACAAGCATACTGACAGCATCGAACGGATCGACAGTACCTGCACCTGGCGTCTCACACCCAGCACCACCGCCCTGATTCCCAAAGTCGAAAGACCCGGGAACACGAAGCTCCACCTCGTCGTCCTCTTCCTCCTCCTCCGTTTTGCGCGGCTGGTATGCCGTCGTCGTCTGTGCACAGGGTGCACCCCCTTCCAGCACCTTTTCGGCCTTGGTAACAGCCTTCGCCTTGTTGGGGGCATCAGAAAATGACATTGGGGAGGACGATGACGGCGAGATCATCGTCTTTGGAGTCCCCTTCGCCACAAGTCCCGCCAGTCCGCCCCGTAGCGCGCGATCATCCAGCGGCCATGCAGGTGGAAGGTGCTGCTGCTGTCACTTTGAGTCTGGTTCCAGCGTTGTGCGCCACGTTGGCGACCCGCTTCAGCTCCCGTTATCATCTTCATCATCGGAGCTGAGTGCCAGCTGCGCCTTTTTCTCATCATTCGTGCCACTACTTTTCGCAAAGCACGACAGGGCCCATGCTGCCCCGATCGAGTTGCGCTAGCGGGCGCGCGGATCAAAGTTCTTGCACACGTAGCAGAGGTCATGTCTCATCAGAGCCGCGAAGCTCGTCAGCCATGCGTGTGACAGCCCTTACTCAGCATAGAGGTGACGTGCGGGGTCGGGATGGAGAAGAGCACAGATGAAGTTCTTGGCTGTGATGTAGGGCGCGAAAGTCAGATCCGCATTCCCACAAGCTGGGGTTGGTCCCAGGCGTCCTCAAAAACCAATCTTTTTGCCGCCAATGAGTTGGAAAACGAGAATATATGTCTGTGCGTGACTCGAATTACTTGTAGAATCAACCTACAAAGGAAAATGTCAGGGACAAAATGACGGTGAGAATTGGTACAGGCGCACACGCACATTAGTCGAGTTGAATGTGGACCGAGGATGTTGAGATTTGAGATGGTCGAGATGCTCCAGAATCTGCATACCCATTGGAAGGTTCTCCTCATTTCCCTTGACCTTCTTCCAAATCGCCTTCAGCACGAAGTTGAGCTTGACATCTGCCCAATGCGCCACCTGTGATGGTGCCTGGATGGGAAGACCATGAACGGTGGCGGTCATAGAAGGAATAGAGGTGGACAGTGACGATCTTGTTGAAGCATGCGACAGATAGGTTCGCTGTACCGATGCGGAAACGCAGATGATCCTTTCTTGCACGAGCTTGTTGTATGCAAAAGACAGGAGTAGGGCGAGTGCCACGTGCATGCTCCATTGACTACAGCACGCAAGTATGGAGAGGGGGGGGAGGTCGTCGAACTTGACCAATCATAATGTCACATCGTGGTCGACTTTGATCCCGGAGCCCTTGCACGGGATTTTGATTTTGATACTGGACGTCGCCAGATACAAGGAGCGCTCTGGTATGTTCACCTGTGGGCCCAAAGCTGCTCGCTGTTGGCCTCTGGAGGACGTGCAAGGATGAGTACAAGTACTAATAACAGAAAAAAATGGGGTTACTGTAAGTGGAATAGAGGATATCAGCAAAGACGACCACGCACCACCATCCTCATCCTCCTGTCAGCTTCCTATCCATGCTATCTTGGGTCTGCTGCATGCATACAGGCGAACCGCCGCTCACCGCGCCCAAATCAAGAGGCGAGAGAAGGGGAAAGCATGGCTAAGAGTGCCAACGCTGATGCAGCCAGACCTGCTGACATTGGGATGGACTAACGGGGGGGAGTGCTATCGACCATAGACGGTGCACTCGTCCCTACCAAGGGCACCGCTGGCCTCAAACCCGCTGATGCAACTGAGAGTTGCCACCGCAAGGATCGAGGCGTTGGAGTCCCAGACAGAGGGCAAGGTTGGATGTAGGCCTGTTTTGACGCCGTAAGAGGGGGCAAAAAAAGAGAATAGAGGCAGCTCACTTGGAGCGCCATCGTGAAACCTGAAGGAGGGCAAACACGATGATCAAGTCACCATTGCAGGCGGGTAGGCGGGGGATTGAGGTGCTGCTACAAAAGGGTGGGCATGAGACCGGGGCGCTGGAATGCCTGGGAGAGTGCTGGTCTTGGGGACAATTGTCAGTTCAACTTCACACAGGCACCCCAATGACCACACACCGTTTAGAGCCCTGTCACTTCAAACCATCAATTCCCAAGTTGTTCCTATTCTCTTCCCTAGACCAAGTGAGCGAGGGCTGCGTTGTGAGGGAATTGCGACCATGCAGTGAGTTGGTGACGATGTCCCGTAAGGTGGAAAGCGAGGTCGAGTTGGCACGGGTGTTGGGTGAAGTGGCGCGCCTGGGTACCAGCAGCAATCAAGAAATTTAAACCTGCTGCAATTGCATGGGCTTTGCTTGGAATGCCTTGTGTATCTGCTAAGAGGATATTAAACACAATGGGAGGGCGATTTTGGTCAGGATTATCATCGTCACCTTCCCGTGGTTGTGTAACGGAATGTGGGGTGGGCCAATACGTTGGTCATGAGGGCTGTGCCGAATACACAAGGACAAATGACACATGTTTAACATGCCTCAAACCCAAGACTTGGATGACCGCCTTACTCCAAGCATCCGCCCAGTCTCCAGATTGATTCATCACTCACCAGTCCCTCTCCTTCCTCCTCGAAACTTCCAACTACACATCTCGCAATACATCGCTGATGCTGGCCATCAAGGGTTCCAGCAAGCGAAAGCATGTTGCACGTCGACGAAAGATGTTGTGGGTTGAAGAAGGCCGAGGTGAGTGACGAAAGCAGGTCCTTCATGACTCATACTGAATTGCGCGGAGCAGACCGGCTTTACCCGCAGATGACTATCGACGCTCTCCCCGACAATGTCCTCCTAGACACTTTCGAGTTCTGTCTAGGTAAAGATGATCCCGACGGTATATTTGACCATGACCATGATTATGATGAATGGCAAACACTGGTACATGTGTGCTGCAGATGGTGATGGATTGTGTTTACTTCACCACATCACCTGGATCTCAAACTTTACTGCACCCAACAACAATCGGTCAACTCGAAGACGCTGGATATCTGGCCAGAATTGCCTATTGTCATAGATGCCTTAGCCACAGAGTTCAATGCTTATGAGACTATCATTGCCACGCTCAGGCATCACAATCGAGTGTGTAAAATCTTTTATGAGCAATTTCAAGATTCCTTTTTGGAAGAATTTGTGGAAATAGACAAGCCATTCCCGGCGCTGACAAGTATGGCCCTCTCCTGTTATGCACAAGACGCGCCAGTCCTTCCTGATTCGTTTTTGGGTGGATCTGCACCACGTCTACGAACACTCCACTTGTATGGCATTCCTTATCCGTCAATTGGAACACTACTTTCATCTACCGCTAACCTTGTCTGGCTTTCCCTTCTGGGTATTCCTCATTCTGGATATATTTCACCCAAGACGATCGTCCCTTGTCTGTCCATGTTGCCCAGGCTCGGATCACTTCTACTTGGATTCCGAGACCCCCGATCTCCGGCCCGTCAAGCAAGCCGACATCCGCCCCCACTTGCCCGCATAGTCTTCCCCAGTCTCACCTATCTCCAATTCCGAGGCGATATCGAGTACTTGGAGGACGTCCTGTCTCAAATTGAAACACCCATGCTCAACGAAAGCGCATTCAATTTCTTCAGTCAACTAGTATTCGACACTCCACTACTCGGGCACTTCATCCATTGCACAGAAACATTCATGACCACCCATATGGCATGCGTGGAATTTTCCAGTTGGCAGGTCAGGGTGATGCTTTGGGAACGAGAAGAGATGGCCAATGACGGCATGGAAACACTGAGTTTGTCAATCTCTTGCAAGCCATTGGATTGGCAACTTTCTGCTCTTCCACAGGTCTTAAACTCATTCCTGCCTTCCCTTTCAACCTTGGAAAGCCTCGAGATCGCAATAGATCATGAATATTGGCAAGACGAAATTGATGTCATCCAATGGCAAGAATTTTTACACCCGTTCACCTCTGTGAAGAAAATGACCCTACAAGACAAGGCCTCCATTCGACTTGTTATACCTGCCCTTCGAGAGCTCCCCAGGGAAAGAGCAACAGAAGTGTTACCTGCTCTACAAAATCTTTCCTTAACAACTTCTGGCTCGTCACCATCGGGACCTCTCAAGGAAGCCATTGAGGAGTTCATCGCCACACAACAACTCGATGGTCACCCTGTAACTGTCCACTACAAAGACACCAAAAGTGAGGAGTAGGTGTGTCGGGAGGTTGGTGATCGGTAAGTCTCTACTTCAAGTTTGCTACACTTTGTGATGGATCAGCATCATGTGGTGGTCTTGCGCCGTCCGCACAAATGGATTATGTTTGCATTCTACCACAGCGACAGTCTGTTCAAAATAAAGAACCAATCCTGTATTTTGTAAAGCCGTACAGGCATTAGTTACAGTCCATTATTGCCAGCACGCCTCTAAGTGTCACTTGACGTCCGAAGGAAAGTGGTTTGGAATTTTGGGGGCCTTGTATTGGTCTAAGTTGCTTTAAGATTCGCGCTGACGCCAACAACATATACAAAGGGCATAACAAGCCATATGGACTGAACAATCAGAACCCGAACCAAGCAGAGGGGAAAATAAACCCAAAAAAACCCAAGCTATATGCGATGGGTTGTAACAGTAACAGTAAGTGTAGAAAAAATCAAAGGTCTAAATGGGCGGGAAATACGAAGGGCAGGGTGTCCTTGTCCACACCATCATCTCACCTGCATCCGCCGCCACAGATTCGCAAGCATACCAACAGCATTGAATGGATCGACAGTAACTTACCTGCACCCGGCGTCTCACGCCCAGCACCACCGCCCTGATCCCCAAAGTCAAAAGACCCAGGAATATGATGTTTCTCTTCCTCCTTGTCTTCCTCTCCTTCCTACATGTTTCACGGCTGGGACGCCGTCGTCATCTGCACACGGGGTGTATCCCCTTCCTTTTTTTTTTTTTTTTGAGAGCGTTTTATTGTTTTGTAATGTCTATTTCATTTACACTCAATAGACATTGTTTCAACAATAAGTGATAGGCGGTAGGAGGATAAACCAGCCCCGCCTATTGTGCTATAGCCGGACTGAGGTCCAGTTGTGAGGAAAAAATGCATTTACGCACACCCCTGGGTTAGGGGTAGTGTGGGGCTCAAAGCACGAAGTGACCCTCCTAACAGGTGGGCCCATCATACAGTCCTACCCACTAAAACCTCATCGCGCTGTATCCAGTTTACTGGGATTTCCTTTTCTTTTTTTCAATGCCAGTTCCCAGGTTGCTATCACTGTTCTCATGAATTCGTGGTTTCCTTTAATTTTCGTCGCGGTGAATTTTCCTTTTCTTTTTTCAATGCCAGTTCCCAGGTTGCTATCACTGTTCTTGTGAATTTGTCGTTCCGTTTAATTTTCGTCACAGTGACCTTATTGATGGTAAGCTGTTTGCCTACACTGTAGTGCCACATAATTCAGTGAAACGTTGCCGATGTAGACGTTAAATCCTATCTGCTATTTTACCTATGCTTTTGTGAAAGCCCACATTGGCCAACCAAAGAAAAGATGCCATAGTTTACAGATGGGCCCAACTAAATAATTACACAAATGTTTTAAAAGCTTTAGTATCACAATGAAAACACCATACTAGTACTCCAAAACATTTGATGCCACCATAATGAAAATTTAGTTTGAAGCGTGGAATACCTCGAAATGGCCAAGCCTTTCATTGAGAGATGCTGCCGATGCCTCAAAATGGCATGACTGATAACATCGAATTGGCCCAGCACCTGTAAAACTGCACACTGCCGATGACCTCCAGATGGCCCAGAACCGGCCAAAGTAGTGCTGCCGATAACACCCTGATGGCCACAGAGTTGATTCAAGTGTTGCTACCGACAGCCTCACGTTGGCCCATTTCCTCCTCAAAGGTGTCATATCGGTTGGCCTGCATAATTTGCAGTTGGCCGGATGGCTGCCGAGCAGGGTGCTTGCATTGGCCCACAATGCAAATGCACTGACCGGGCCAATGAGCTCGAGTTGGCCTATAGCAGCCTAAAGGATCTCGGGCGCAAGCGCTCACATGGGCCCATTCATATGCCAGGGGTTTTTCCCAATTAGCATGTATTGGCCTGTCGAGCGCGATATGGGCTGCTGCTGCACGAGAGTGTCGCATGGGCCTGCATAGGTTGTTCAGATGGCTGCCGAGCAAATTCTCGGATTGGCCCATCATGCAAATGCACTGATGTTGCTGATGTGTTCGAGTTGGCCAACAGCAGCATGAAGGGTCGCAGGCGCAAGCCATCGCATGGGCCTATTCAGACACCATATGTTTTTCGCAATTAGCATGCATTGGCCCATCCAGCACGATATGGACTGCTGCACAAGAATGTCGTATGGGCCCGCATAGGTTATCTAGATGGCTGCCGAGCAAATTCTCGGGTTGGCCCATCACGCAAATGCACTGATATTGCCGATGAGCTTGAGTTGGCCAACAGCAGTCCGAAAGGTCGCAGGTGCAAGCCGTCGCATGGGCCTATTCATGTCGCGAGCAGTACTCGCGCCCCCCAGTCTCAGCTACAAACCCGTAACTCCAAGACCACGTGACCGTGGGAACATATCACATGACCCTACACGTGACTCATCACGTGACCCCTTCGCCACTCGTAC
>Ga0307510_10001422_pt1 | contig 26300 bp, 35 predicted proteins | sample 12_EM_MG_FD_207224 | JGI IMG/M metagenome (GOLD analysis project Ga0307510, IMG submission 207224) | Populus trichocarpa ectomycorrhiza microbial communities from riparian zone in the Pacific Northwest, United States - 12_EM | ecosystem: Host-associated > Plants > Roots > Unclassified | place... | reverse complement strand
TCGCATCCTCCTTCGAAGGATGTGGATTTGGAGACATCGACGAGGGTGTCCCATACACAAGTCACCTCAGCTTAATTAGAGAGTACTTTCGTGACTCGACAATGGCTAAACGCTAAACGTTATGTAGCATCCATCCGGCTTCGGTTCTGGTTGACAAATAGAAAAAATATGAATCTAGTACAGTATCCGATCCAATACTTTGACATCCTCATACGTACAATGTCCAAAGAAGAGTAGGCGATACACTCAGCTAATGAATCAAAGTGGAAGCGGGACTGGTTATCCGGAACGCCATTGGCTGCGACTTGATGAGCCACTCTGCTGAAATCCCGCAAAAGCACCACCCTGGAAACCGCTCGGGACAAATGGCGCGGGTGATATGCTACTACGCATGATAGGGAGGGCATTTGGTTGTGACGCAGCTTGAGCAGGGGGCGGCACAGGAGGTGATGCGGTCTCCGTCCTAAGTGGGGCTGGTGGTTTCCAGTTCTGCATAGTGTGAATGTCACGGATACGAGCTGAGCGAGCAACTACTCACATGTTTGCGCCCCTCCCTGTAAAGCTCATCCAACTTTTCGTCAAAAATCCCCCGTTCCTCGAAGTCCTGGTAAGCCTTGTAAAGCATCAGAGCAGAGCGGGCGTCCTCGATCGAGTCGTGCGTATCCGTCTGAATGGCCTCGTCGAGCACAAACCATGAAAGAAAGCGGAGCGAAAGGCGACGTTGGCGCTCTCTCAAGAAGTAAAGATCTACCGTATCTATCACTTGATCTGGGGGAACGTAGATATCTGTGAAAGGCGGACTGTCAGCAAGAGAACGTTAAAAGTGGCCGAAACTCACTGATGATTCTGAAGTCTTTCGTGAGGCCGTGGCCAATAAAAATGCAGCCTCGATCTACTAGCAATCGTAGCTTCTTGTATACTACTTTGAGCGGTGTCAATGTATACGGCGACGTGTGCGGCTCGAGGTCGCCATCTTCGACACCTTGTGAGCCCAGGTCAGATCATAGTAGAGGACAGTATGCTCACATCTGATCCCCGAGAATTCTGTTACATAATCTACAATGATCTCGCTCGTGTGTATATGATCATCAATAAAGGGAACACCCTGTTTTGGACCGTCGCCCCGCAGAACAGAGACACGGGCAAGGCTGAGTCGAGCAGGACGAAGAACTTTCTTGGTTCCATCTGAGCGGTACTCCGTTTCCTCTTGTTGCATCTGGACAAATTCTGCGTCCATCGAAACAAGGGTTCCAGGACACGCCAGCTCTGCAGGTCCCAGAGGCTCATGCTTGATCAGACTAGGGTCCCGGTTCCTAACGATGGTGATCGTACAAAAGAACTACTTGGGAAAATGGAAAAGATACGAACACTGAGATTGAGGTATCTTGACTGAGAATTGAAGTATCGATGGTATTAGACAAGCCAGAGTAATCAAACTGTCCCTGAGAGTCAGCCCGCTCTAGATACAAGATAGCAGGGACCTATGGCATCATGAGTATGACTGTTTCCAGCACAAAAAGAATTCGCACCTTCCATTTTCCGGGGAAGGTCAAGGCCTCTTCTTCGGAAATGTTCTGTACGGAAAAGTCGTTGAAGACGAACCACGGACTCAGCAAGCCGTCTTGACCTTCTGCTTCTGGGACTATGACACATTCAGACAGGAATACGATGGGGCGTGCAAAGTGTGAACCTTTTACGATGGCCACGAGGTGAGAACGCATTTCTTTACTGCGTACTTGAATTATAATGGCCTTGAAAATCATCAACCTGACAGCTCATCACAGAAAAGGAGCCACTGACCGTCAAGCTGTAGGTCACAGATGACGGTTCTCCACTTTCACCGAGCTGTTGATCACACAGTTCAACAGATGGCGTCAAGAACCTCTGCTTTCGTGTGTCCAGCCAGTATTCAAGACCTTCTTCCGTAAACACATTTGCATTCACGGCTAAAATCGGCGGCAAATCCGATGTCGCGACGAAGCGAGTGGAATCGAAGGTTCTCACTAGCTTGCAGTTGGGACAACTCGCCTTGTGGCTCATTTGCCTGAAAACTGACGCTTGTAGGACGGAGGCGAAGTCAACATCACCCAGACCCTAGGAAGTCACGTGAGCGAGAACGAATGAAATGTGGTTCGCAATCGACCTTTCGAGGAGGATAGATGAGATCAACAACGAACGTAATCTGCTCTTTCTCCCTCGCGGCTTTGCAATACGTGCATGTAAAAGCATTCTGACCGTACATGCCAAGAAGCTGAGTAATAGGCGGAGATGTCGCCGTGCATTGTGGGAAGGATGGGTCAGGAGGCAGCAGGGGGTGTGTGTTTGGGTCCGACTCGTCTTCGACAGACAGGTGGTCCAAGAGGAACCGGTGGAACATTTGTATCATACGCGCGTAGTCTGTCTCAGCCAAGTCCCCACCATAATCGATGAGCTCAATGGCATTGACGGCTGCCAGAAGGGGCTTCAGAGGGTGAATTATTCGATCGATGGTAGAACTCACATTGAGCAAGAACGCCGACGGTCTTACAGAAATTACTCGACTGGCAGTTTGTCCCCTTTGCATCTTCCAGCATGCGACTTACGAACCCTAGCTCACAAAGTAGACAATGTTCGTTTGGACAGCGTGTGGTGATGTGTGACTTTGCGACTGTTCTAACTGGGTGACAGTAATGCAAAACTTGCAGAAGGGAATTCGTGTATGAGTTCATTATATGCGTTTCAAGGCCACTAAATTCGGTTTTGTTGAAGAAGCTGTGGAAATGAGGCGTCAAAACATTCTGGAAATGCGGCAAGAATAGGGTAAGGGTCTCACGCAAAGTCAAAGTCCTCCACACCAAACTTCGAGTATTCGATCTCTACTTTGCGATATCGAGGGGGCGCTTCGTCTGGACTATCACTAGCCGTAACCAGTTCGACCTGTGGCTGTGACAAATGCTTCAGAGTTATACATACATAGCCAAAACACCCACACCACTCACGTCGCTCTTCTGTTTTCCACTCCTGAACCGACCTTGGTCCTTTGGTGCCGCAACGGTGATCATGTTTCTACGTCCCTTGAGCTCGCGCGGAAAAGGAGCGTATGCAATGCCATCGTTCATCTTCATGGCAGATAGCACTGACTGTGGAATTTTCATGGGCGCGGTTGAGACCTTCGTGGACTCCAGCTGTGGAGTCCACGACGAAAGGAGTAGGGTATTATAGTGAGGAAGACCGATGCTATTCAGCGGCCTTGGATCAGGTGAGACTAAATGTACTGGCACACATTTCGAATATAACTCACGTGTTGTCCGTCCAGTCAATTTCCGGTAATGTGTCGGGAGTGTCTGCCCATTCGATGGGCTGACCTTCGTACCCGTTGAAGGGCATACCCTCATCAGCTGCTGTCATGATATGAATCACGCCATCCGAGTCTCCGAAAGCCATATATGCCTCGGTAGGGGAGACGGCTACAGAACTGATGAATGCGGGCGTGTCCAACTGAAAATTGTCGGATAAGATTGTAAACTGCGGATAGCAACTGACTCATACCTGATAAAATTCATTTGCGCTCGTTGGATTAGATGTGTCTACGATGTTAACGAGCCCTTGATTTGACGTTACCACCAAACTCGAAGAACGCATAGGTAATATATTGATAAAGGCAGGCCCTGCGGGAAATGGGACAGGAGACAGAGGTTTCATGGACCGAAGATCATAGATCTTGACCAAAGGGTCAGGGATTGGCCGCGACTGTCTAGAATCTGTTGGCGACACAGAACGCGAGCAATGGAATTTCGCTCACCTTAGTCCCCAACCGATGGTATAGATATAATTACCACTAGAACACAAGCCTTGCATTTCACTTGCATGGGCCTTAACGGTGTTTTCTGCGCTACCCTCTCTTCTCAGCCCCGTTCTGTGATCGTGACAACGCAAATATCCATCTGAGTCACCGGAGAGAAGGTAGGAGTGGGTAAAGTGAAGTTGTCGGATGACGGACGGTATGGCTGCTTGTCTTATCACGTTCCCGGTGGTGGTATTTATCAGTACGATCTCTGGAGTTGTAGTTGACACCGCGACCGTCTTTGAGGAGCTCAGCGTGCTGGAGAAGGTTGTTACAGATACAGATGGGCTGCAAGGTGTTATTAGCTCCCTTCTGGCAACGCAGCGAGCATGCTACGTACCGATAGTACCATCGATTGACCCCTCCCTTGCTCCATGCACCTAGTCCTTCTCCTGCAACGCCCTGGGCCCGAACTTGGATCTCGTCCGCGACAACTTTGTTCACTGCCATGCCTCCTCCTACAGGAAAGGAGACTCCTCGCATGCCTTGAGAGGTGTAATATGCCGTGACATTTCCAGAGTTAGATCCCGACCAAAGTGTGTCAGAGGTGGGGTCAAACGAAAGCGCAGTGATGATATCATGCTGTCGATGAATGGGAACCGCAGGGCGGTACGTTTGCGCTGACATATACAATCATATGAGCACTGCAGTTGATCGCAGTAGCGTCAAGTCAAGTCGTCCTTCGCCCAACATATGATGCGAAGTCATGTGATCATGGTGCTGCATGTCTACTGGACCCTTTGAACCGAGCTGCGAGGCCCCTCTGGAGACAGGGCAGCTCTCTAACTCACAAGCATTAAATAGCGGTTAAATTACTCAATCTATACACTGGACAACTCGCGCTTCCAGGATCAATACAGTACCAGTCTACTACTACCAGAATTCGTCGACTTCGGGTTTGTATCCCAGCTGACCAAACTTAACGACTGCCGTGTGATCGTCAGACATACTACTCCACCTCTATCAAGCCAGAGCTTCCTAACTCTACATCCGCAGCTATTGGCATTTTAGAAAAAGACCTCGGGGCGCCAACTGGGACCATCGCATCATTCGCCTCACCCACCGACGTCCCCGGCACAATGGCCCTCAGCATGTGGGAGGGCCGAAGGCCATATTATTACGTATTCTGAATCGGGTGGCGAAACAGGACGGTCTACTTTGTCAGTACAGATTTGCTTTGTATACACTATTCTGCATGGATTAAGAATGTGCGTAGCAATACAAGACTCGGTATCTACTGATCAGTCAGTGTTCTCGTGAAGGATGCAACCGAATAAACATAATGACAGAAAAGTACACAAGAGCGTTACCGACCAATGGAGGTCAAATAGGAAGAAAGGTCTAATTCTTGGTACTCCTCTTCCGTGGGCAAGTCCTCCAATCCGTTGAGAATGTTTTTGTGAGGACTAGCCGTAGCGTGCTGGTCAGTGTCCTTCTTTGTGCTGGATCCCTCTTCCTCCGCGGTCGTATGTCTGAAAAGGTCTAGAACCAAGTCTGTGTCCATCGATGCCAGACCCGAGTTTTGTTGGGTAACGACAGAGTTTGCGATATTGAGTTTGAAGCGCTGCAGACTGGAGAAGAATGAGTTTGGCACGTCGACACACGACAAGGTTTGGCGTACCCCATGATCTTTTCTTCCAGAGTTCCTTTCGTAATTAGCCGATATACATTAACAACCTTCTTTTGACCTATACGATGAGCGCGGTCCATGGCCTGAAGATCCTTCATTGGGTTCCAATCATGCTCCACAAAGATGACTGTGTCGGCGCCCGTAAGTGTCAGGCCAAGTCCTCCAACATGAGTGGTAAGGAGAAGACAGTCGATGCTAGGGTCGGAGTTGAACGTTTGAACAACGGCATGGCGCTTGTTCGCATCCGTACTCCCATCCAAACGCATGTAAGTGACCAAAGGCATGTGCTTCTTGAAAAGGACGTTCTCAATAATATCTAGCATTTGCTTCATTTGACAGAATATTAGGACTCGATGCTGTGAGAATGCCCCCGGGGACGATGATGTTGGTTCTGCATCGGCGAGCTCGCTCTTGCCAAGGTCACTGGTGTTCGCAAGTGCTGGCGTTCCGCCTATGCCGCAGTCAATGAGAAGTTGTCTGTAATTTTATAATAAAAAACGGTTAGCGATCTCCCACCCATTTCGACGTCGCGGCGGTGACGAACCTCAGTGCGAGCAACTTAGGTGCGTGGTTGATGTCAAACAGGTTCGCCTTCTCCGGTTTCTGTCCTACCTTTTGCAACGCTACCTTAACGTCATCATCGGTCTTGAGGACCATGGCTGGATGATTGCATAATTTCCGTAGATATTGTAACGATTGGAAGATATGTTGCTGTTCGCCGGACTTTGCGCCCCTAATGGCATCTTCTGCCGTTAGCCTTGCCTGTGACTTCGAGAAGTCGTCGTAAAGGAACTTTTGCATCTCCGACAACTCGCAGAAGTAGTCCTGGATAATCTTGGGGGGGAGATCATTTAAAACGTCCTCTTTCAACCGTCGCAGGAGGAAGGGTAAGACTTGTTTATGCAACGCCTCTAAAGCCAACGCGGCTGAAGGCAAATATACCTCAGTAAAACACACCCAGGATCGACTTGCATGGTACGTACCGGCTTCGCTATTCTTCGACTTGCCGTCTCGATTGGAGAGGATGGGCTTTCCAAACCGTTCGTTAAAGGAGGATTCGGAGCCCAGGAAACCAGGCATTAGGAAGTCAAACAAACTCCAGAGCTCCAAAACATTGTTCTGGATAGGTGTACCGGAGAGTATGAGGCGGTGGTGCGCACGAATGCATTTGACGGCCTTGGTGAGTTTGGTCTTCGCATTCTTGATAACATGACCTTCATCAAGGATGCAGTAATGCCAGTTGAATTCCTCTAGAGTGGCGACCTCATTCCGGACAACTTCATATGACGTGATGACGATATCATGTTTTTTTAGCTTCGGCACAAGACGCTGACGTTCTCGGGCATTCCCGACAAACATGATAGGTCTCAGGTTGTCGGCATACTTGAGAATCTCGTAGTACCAGTGGCCAGTCAAAGTGGGTGGACAGACTATAAGCGAGGGTAAATGAACGGCGTCGGGAGATTGCGTTTCCTTATACTTCTTTGCTCGCTCGAAGTGCTTGCTAGCCAGGATACAAATCGACTGCAGTGTCTTCCCAAGGCCCATATCTAGTATCGAGGTCAGTCTGACAATCTCGGCAGACTGAGCAACTCACCATCACAAAGAATGCCATGAAGCTGGAATTTAGCGAGGAATGCAAGCCAATTCACGCCTTCTTGTTGATATTTCCGTAGCTCCGCATTGATCTTGACGGGAATATTGTATGTTTCCACCTTACTGCCATCAAGCAATTGTGTCAAGAACTGTCGCTCCTCCTCTCGTCGCTTGAGAAGTTCTTCCGGGAAGCCAGGAGGATCCGGTAGACCAGCCTAAAAGGAATTGACTAGTCTGCATATTGTGATGGCAATATCGCCTTACCTCAAGAGGGACCATCTTCACAAGAGAGGCAAACGTGTTCGTGGCAGTCGAGCGGATGTCGTCATCTGGATCGCTCATGCGCCCCAAAACAGGAACCACGAGAAAGATAACATATGGTAGTGCTTTATGGTCCAACCTCTGAACAACGTCTGTTGGGCAGCGCCAGTAAGTAACGTTCACCGGATGGTATGGACACACGTACTGAATACAAGCTCTGTAGCACCCTGCCGGTTCGAGTCTACAAGGGTGTCGCCTAGGAACGGTAGAACCGTCTCAATGACGAAGCGCATAGCATCTACTGTCATTACGTCGCAGATAGCAGCGAAACACCGTGCAGCGGATTGCCGAATGATGGCAAAGCGGCTTCTGAGGGCCATAGTGATCATAGGGAACAGCTCTCGTATATTCGGCCACAGTTCTTGGTGAAAGGTCGGCACTACAGCCTCCAAAACGCTAAGGGAGTCAATGACATCCTGCCCATGTTGTCGGCTAATCAGTTCGTCCGCGGAATCGGGCGTGTCTACGAAACATGAGACTAGATGACAGGTAACAACCTACGAAGCGCGTACCTGTTGAACAAGCAGTGAGGATACCCCCAGCCATTGATTGCCACATTTTGGGAACAGTCTCTAGAAGCTTCTCCCCAAATTTAGTAGACAGTTCAACGAAAGCCAACCCAGCGCCACGCCGTGATAAGCGCGCCTTTTCTCTGCTTTCGGCCTTATCCTCCTCCGATACACCGTTCTCGGCTGCTTTCGACGCTTTCTGGAAAGACAAGATACCAGAAAGGTGCTTCTTGTGGTAAGCAAAGGTAGGCGTCCGCTCGACGTCTTGACATAAGAAGGTGCAAAGGTTCTTTACAATCTTGTCCGGAGGTTGGGCAAGGCCATGAAGTGCACAGAAGTCAATAAAGGATGAGACGGCAACTGCGGAGCGCGTTTGAAGACCCAAATTTTCCTCGTTCTACAAACACGAGAATAATTCAAAACTGGCGCAGAAAGTTGAGACAAAGCGTACCTTGATCCCATTCATCACACCTTTCACAATCGGACTGACTTTATCTGGGGTGTTTTTAAGCGCCACATACGCCGCAGCGAAGGCCGCACAGACGCGAATGTCATGCTGTGTCTTGACTTCCTTATACCGCTCGATGCTGGATAACACGGTTTTGCGCTTCTCCGCGATCACAGCAAGTTCCCGCTTCTTTGCCTTGCCCAATCGATCTTTGAGTCTAGTGTAGTCCCGTCCGACGGCCGCTTCAGCAGATGCAAGCGAGAAACCCCCCTGCTTAGATCCCGTGAGATCTATCTCCGTACCGAGAGTAGGTATCTCGTTCCAAGGAATCTTGCAGTCGAAGGCAAACCCATGTAGGAGATTTGTGCACTCCCCATGAATCCGCGAAAGGGTGAAGGCCATCTCATGGTATGCGGCAGGTGGCTCGCTTTGCAACCACGACAATGTACGATTACTCATTTCGCGTGCCAGGGTGGACACTTCAATGAGTGGCGGGCGTTTTGATGTAGAGGGCTCTGCGTCATAACGCTTTGCCCACTCTTCGATGACGATGGCAGCGAGAATTTTTTGCAGCATACTGCTAGAATCCACATAGTGAAGAAGGATTGACTGGAAGACGGCGTCCGCGCTATGTGCCTGTAATTTCCATGAGGTATTATCTTCCAATAGATACCCATCAGGACTCACGGATGAATCCCAAGATGCAACAAGATAAGCCACGGCAGTTGCAGCAGCGATTCGGGCCTTCCACACAGTGTCCGACGAGACAAGAGTGAGATCCTGGGCAAGCATATTTTTGTCCACGTTATGCCGTTCTGCCGCCACCTGTGGGCCGTTTTCAGAAGATAATGGATCGTAAAAACCCGATGCGTCCAGTGGTGATCTCATTGGAGTCATCATTGTCTCAAACCACTCGAGTAACTGTGGCGAGGCGATCACCGACTCCATCCAACCAGGCTGGGAGTGTAAAAGGTCAATTGCAGTATTCCAGGCAGCGACGGTTGCATCACGTATGTCTGTACGTTCTTCAACAATGAGATTCTGAAAGAGAAGGCGAAGAAGTGGGGTGGTAACCCAGTCCTTCGGGAGTGAGGCCACGTTCATGAAGGAGTGAAGGGTCTCGACAACAGAGAGCCGAACTGTAGGTATCGTATGCCGGAAAAATGGGAAGAGCTTGGGGGCAAGATCGGCGAGTGGCAACCTGGGAACCAAACGTGAATTCTGGAACGTGTGTAGGACAATGCAGAACGCACGAAGTCGAGTTATTGCCCAGGATTTCGATCACTTCATCATAGGAGACAAGTTTCCCTAGAAGATGTTAATATCTAGGCCCCACCAGAAAACAGAAAGTACCCACCAAGTAGATCCATGACGGCACCAACGCTTGAACTAAGGTCGTCCTTCATGTTACCAAGGCAATCCCATAGGACGGCTAGTACGAGGCTAAGGCATGATGGTAGTTGCCGGACTAGGTGAGTAGCTACGGGAATTAGACAAGACGCAGCCACGGAGCGGACGTCATCATCGCGGTCACCGAGCCTATACCAACAACTGCTGAGCAGAAACGGACGAATACAGAAACCAAACTTACCCTAGCACTGCAGCATCAACCACGTCTTGCAAGATATGCCTCGGTTCCGATTCACGAAGAAAAGTTTCTGTCTTGACGCTGTTATTTTCTTGGATAACCTCCATCTTCACGTCCGGACCGATTTCTTGGCCTACATCCACGTCCACATGTTCCGCCTTGACGACAAGCCCTGCTTCAACGCTAGTCACCACTGTAGCGCTGTTTTCTGCTTTGATATCCTGGCCGGTGGCCTCTGCCTCGACCACGTCACTTCGAACAGCAACCTCGTACTTGATCCCCAGAAGTCCAGCATGTCGTACTTCCCAGATATGGCTCCTTTCCTTCCCAGGGCCATTTGCACCCTTAGGAAGAGTGAAATCTTGACGTATCATCTGCAGCAGGACTGAGTGTACATGCAGAACGGAACGACGTGGCATGTGCAGCAGTAGCGAAGCGATTGTCTGGGAAACTGTTTCGCGTACAGGGGCGACAACTTGGTCAGAGATAAAGTCTCCAAACCTGTCAAGAATGAAGACACAGAGTAGTTTTGCGGCGAGCGCGTTGCACCACCGCTCATGGCATCCATCGTTTTCGGCGAGCGAAGCACCGACTGTGGTAACGTAAATTCCAGATTGCGTACAGCCAAAAGAAGGACCGAACCTTTTGTACCACTGTATTTCCCCTGTGCTTTGAGGAGCTCACGGAGAGCCATGGCGGCCCCATGTCGAACTTCCCAAGCCGGACTGAACAAATCGATCTCTAGAATTTTGACTAAGCCATCCCATACCCAATGCCCCGATTCGACCTCAAGAGCTCGGGACTGCTGAGACGTCTTGGGGGAAACGGCGCCTCCCTTGGAGGGGTCAATGATGACCTTTTCAGGTGCCGTTGGACTTTCGACTCTCGAAGGCGGGGGTGGCTGGTCTTCAGCAGAGACAAGGCGTGCCCTGTGACATAATGAGCACTACTAGAGAATTCGGCTCATTGGAACTCACTTATTCGTAGAGCCAGCAATGGTGGCTTGAAACTTGGAACTTGAGGTCGGCGGAGGGGCTTGCACGAAGGCAGAATTGCCTTGCTTGCGCTTGCGCTTTAATCGATTGCGCTCACGGGCAGAGAGCCCACTTAGGTCATTCTCTGGTTGGGGACCGCATGGGGCTGATGGCGAGGGGGCAACAGGGGTGGTTGACTTGGAGCGCGGAGATGGTGACCTTTTCTTCGCTTTCATGGTGACGTCGAGAGAGAGATCCCCTGATACAGGGGGAGGATCTATATCCATAATGTTCTCAGTCTCCTCCGGTACCGGAGCATCCGATTCGCTGCCAGCCGCCAACTCTTTATCCAGATCCATGTCATCATTTCCGCCAAAGCTGTACAGGAAATCAAGTCCAAGACGACCCATCGCTTCTTTTCGTGCTTTCTTGACTTCGTTAGATGACGAAAGGATGCCGTTTGGTTTGATAAATTCCTTGCCAGAAGATGCAAGGAGCAGGGTTCCTTTCTGCACGAGTTCTTCGACAGAGAGCATGGGAAACTCGGGGGGAGTAAAGGGTAAGGACGTAGCAGCGGAATCAGTAGCACCATCCTGGAAAGGGTGCCAGACGGGAACCAAGGTGAATATCTGAGAGAGCGCATTGGACGCGGCTGATCGAGTTTCATGGGATCTGGAATGAAGATATGGGAGGACCTGCGAAAAGAAATACGAGCATGAGGGGAGCGCGCGTGATACCGTCTCGATGATTTACAAACCCTCGCTATGACAGCCATTAGCTCCGTCCATCCGGATGGATCTCCGAGAGGTTGGTGATGGCGATGTGCTTTGACGTCGTCCTCGAGAGCGACATCCGAAATTACGCTCTTGGCCGCAAGGTGGGCTAGTTGCTTGGCCGCGGTTGTCCTCACTGAGGTTGATGAACCTGTGTCGAGTAAAAGGAGGAGCCGGTCCAACCTCGGGTGCCAAGTCAACCAAACGGAAAGGAATGAGGGAAAGGAAATCGGCTAACCTTGAAGACATTACGTAAAAAGGAAGGTAATCGGACCGGGCCGGTGCGCCGAGCTGTGGGCTAGAAAATATTGATTTGTTGGGGATGGTTCTCACGGCCCATGAACCCGCCCGCGACCTTTTATCAGTCGCGCTGGCCAACTCGTGTGACGAAAATGTAAATATCGCGTGACAGTTCATTTTCCTTATTTGTTCTAGCCGTCAATCTTCAATTCGTTGACCTGACTTCTCGCCCGTTTTGGTCATCTCGTCTACTTCCGTTCATCCCACTTAACCGCCTGCCAGGCTTCCAGCGGGAAACTGCCGTGCAGCAGTATGAACGGGCCACTTCAACTCGCGGACGAATTCCTCCACCACATCCTTACCCTCTCTTACGCAAAAGGTAATTTCCTTCCTTTGCTATCACCCTTCCCCCCCAACGTAACTTTCCCCTCGTAGAACTCGCAAACTGTGGAAAGGAACATGTCAATAAGCTTCAGAACGCGGCCAAGGGCATCATCGATGGGTGTCCCGCCCTTTTGGACACCTCCCGGGAACTGGACCAAGTCATTGAGCAAGCTTACATCAGCCTTCTCGCTTCTTGCACTGCCGATCATTTTGAATGGCGCAGGCTCTATTCTGACGCAAGCGTACTGCGTTCTTTGGTGGACCTTACTTCTCCCCAGGCGCTTAACGACGAAACCGCCATGTCTTGCGTCGCGCGCCTCGACCATGCTTTAGTAGTCGCTGGCGCACCCGGCCAAGGCGTACAGGCACTCATCCATGACCTCATACCGAGAGTCCAAGCCGATCACCTACCTCCAAAGCCGTTTCAATATACCCCAAAGCCCGGCACTCGCCCGACTAGATCCCTCCTCGCTCATTTACCAGTCCTTTCAACTTCGTTTGGGACGATCCCCCGGTTGATTGATGCACCACCATTGTCTGTTTTCCGCCGCGAGCTGCTCAATGCGCCTTTCATTTTAACTGGATTTGCGTCAGACTGGCCCGCCATGAATGGGCATCCGTGGCACTCGATCAACTATCTACGTTCTGTCGCGGGGCGTGGTCGGGTGGTGCCAGTGGAGGTAGGGAAAGATTATCGTACTGACGATTGGACACAACGAATGATGTCCTGGGATGATTTCCTGGATATCCTCGAGGACCCGACTCGTTCGCAGACGATCCTATATATGGCACAGCACAACCTCCTTTCTCAATTTCCCGCATTACGAGAGGACATTCTCATCCCAGACTATGTTTTTAGTGCCCCTAAAGCACCAGCCACATATCCCTTTTACAGACCACCGAACAATGAGGAAGAGCTGTCCCTGAACGCGTGGCTCGGTCCTGAAGGGACCATATCACCCGCGCACACGGTATGCCCTATTCTTGCGCTGAATTGGGAGCTCATTCTCAGCGTAGCGCCCAGGATCCGTTTTTCAACTTCTATGGTAAGCGCCCATATCCTAGTATTCTGATCTTGAGCGTCCCTGTGCGTGCATTCCCGGGGCTCATATGACCAAAGCTCAGGTCGTCGGCCGTAAGACAATCTGGCTGGCGCCGCCTACATCGAGCATCACAAATGCTATGTATCCGTTCCCTCCACCAACAGGGGTGTCATATACGGAACGCACACGCAACCCAGCTGCGAATTCACTAGCGCCCTCCATGACCAATACGGCGCAGGTTGACGTATTCTCTGATCAGAATAAGGACAAGTTCCCCTTGTTCTGGAGGGACGCCGTACCTGAGGCGTTGAGTGCGACACTTGAGCCGGGCGATGTCTTATTCTTTCCGCCAGGTTGGTGGCATGCCATGAGAAGCGAGGAGATGAGTTTCTCTGTATCGATATGGTTTTGATGTTGTACCGTGCCCTTGATATTTATGATGGTCGAAGTCTCTGGACTGTTGGCCACTGGTGTGTTAAGTTAAAGAGGGTACTCACCAGTTTAATATCGGCGTCTGATTGCTATTATATACGGTTTTGCTGCGTTGCACCACACGACAATAGCAACACGGCTCCTTCTGGGTGGCGAGGAGATCACGTGGTTCACCCTTGATGGTAAATCGAAGCGGAACATCAAACTCTCGTTTGGAGTCACCAACCTCAATAAAAGCAAACCTTTCACCACTCGTCACGGTTGTAATCAACGTGTAGCATCCTTTGTCTCCCCGGAAGTAGAATGGCAGCACGAGATAAAGGTGTTGGAAGCCATACTCGCCCATCACATGCAGCTGTCCAGTCCGCCCAACACCCTGACGTTCACCTGACTGTTGGCTGACGTTCCTGGCAGGAGTGCATATGACCATCTCTTCCACTCCGGCTTAAGCCTCTCCAAGATTAAGGAAGCCGCTCTCGGAGGGAGGCTGTTCGACGTAACGGTCGACTTTGCATCCACGGGCGTCCCAGGCCGCAGTCTGGCATGGAAGGTAAGTGTTCCCTATTCTTCTCCTTCCCTTCTTTGATCTATTGTCCACTGAGACCTCGATCTACAGATCTTTCTTACTCCAGTTGATCCCATCTACCCCCAGTCCGAACTTCCCCCAGATTCGACGGCATACAGGCGCAGCCTGGCTGAATCGCGCCAGCAGTTTACGACGTTGGTACTTGAGAAAATGCGTGCCCCCGACGGAAGCTACGAAGATGGGTTTGTCACACCGGGCGGCGAGGAGTTGCCTGCGCGCACATCACAACCTGGAAACTTGGAGCGAAATAATCCCCTTAGCCTACACGATGAGGTTCGTGCACCATTCGATCACTCCGATGCAACGTTATGGGAATTTTGACTATTTTCGTTCTCGGTCTACTTCAGAATCCATGGAAGGAGTGGTTTGCAGCGGTTGAGCTTCGTAAGACAATCGCTCAAGACGTGGAGCGTACGTAAGTCCCATGAACGCATCGCACATTCGTTCCTTCCGCTCACATTTCATAACCCCCCCCCCCCTTTTCAACATCACCCAATACCCAGATTTCCCGACATTGGATACTACCGCTCGCCCGTGATCCAATCCCAGCTTGCTTCGATACTCTTCCTCTATGCCGTGCTGCACCCGGATGTAGGTTACCGACAAGGCATGCACGAGCTCCTGGCGCCGCTATATTATGCCGTGGACTATGACTCGCTACCGGATACGCCTGACCCCGACGACCTCACTCAACTTTGCGCGCGCAGATGGGTCGCAGCAGATGCATGGGCTCTCTTCTACCGCGTCATGATAGGTGCAGGGCGATGGTTTGAGTGGCGTGAAGGGCCACAACGGCCAGTACCAGCAGTGGCGGGCCTTGTGCACCTGAATGGGCATGGTAGCATAGAACCCTACGTTACCCCGATCCTTCAGGCATGCAACCGTGTACAGAAGGAATTGCTTAAGAGCGTTGATCCCACTCTGTGGGGGCGGATGCAGGCAGAAGAAATAGAGCCCCAGATGTATGGAATGTGAGCCTTTCTCGTTATCCAACCTCTAATAACGGCTGACGGATAAGCTGATGGGATGCATAGACGATGGTTGCGTGTACTGTTCACAAGGGAATTTACCATGCACGACGCCATGGTGTTGTGGGACGGAATATTCGCGGTGGACCCTTCACTAGAGATCGCGCTCTGGATATGCGTGGCCATGCTTATTCGGATACGGAATCAATGTGCGCTATTCGTTTAATTAATGGCATAAGCTCACAAACTACGCAGTGATACCTTCAGACTACAGTGGACAACTGACTCACCTACTCCGCTACTCTGCCAACTTACCCATGGAATCTACACCTTCGGCAGCACCGCATCACACAGCACTACTGTTACGCCAAGCCCTGATACTTCAAATGTCGCCCACAGCAGCTGTTGGCGCGTCTATAATTTTGGAGAATCGCAACGTACTCAATATCCCTATCGAAGTACCAGAGCCGCCACCCCCAGCCTCCCGTAGGCGAAGCGAACGCACCGGTGGACGACGAAAGAGTGTATCTGAAACCCGTTCAGCCCCACCAGACTCAGGGCACAGTAATCGTGGATCAATAGGGCGGGCAGCCAACGGGCAGTTGAACCTGCCCGAATTTGCAAAGGGCTTGCTAGACCGCGGAGAGGCACTTGGTATCAACAAAACGTTCATGAATGCCGTGTCTGAAATAAAGGTACGCCTTACGTGTCTCTTTGACGTGGCAGCTGACGATTTTCCGATGGCAGAGAAATCTTCCTGATCTTGCGGCGAACCTCGTACGCGTGCCACCAGCAAATGAGGCAGCATACATGGCGTATCCACTTATGGATGAACGTCCCACAGAAGAACGTCCGCCATGGGAGCCGCGCACGCGCTTTGAAGTAGAACGCGATGCCGCTCAACTACGTGCGGTTCAGCGCACGCTTGGTGCTTCTGTCAGTTGGATTGTGGATACGCTGCTACTTGACGAAGACCCCGACCTGTCCGAAGAGCGTGCCAAAAAGGTGAAGGAGAGCAAGCGCGAAGCGCTTGAGGCGCTGTCGTATGTACGCGACGTCCTCCTTAGTGGGAGCACGGACATTGACGAGGAGAGGCTGATGAGCGAGGAGGAATTCAAGAAGCAGCGAAAGGCGCAGCAAGAGAAACAAGAACAGGCTGCCACGTCAACAGATGAGCCAACGTCGTCCTTTGATAAGGTGGTTATCTCACCCCCTCCAGTATCGAGGCCTGCAGCGCACATACAAGGCACAAATGCACCACGGCCGAGGACAATCGCCTCACATTCGGCATTACCATCATTGAGTTCGTCTTTCGACTCGCCCCGGCTGAGCGCGTCGAAGGGTTCGAGGGCGTCTTCATTTTCTGTGACACCTCCCAGTCAAGAGGGCAAGCCACATCCACCGTGGAACCACACGCGGTCAACCTTTTCTTCACAGAGCAGATTTTCGGCGGAGGTGCCGTCATTGGCTCCCTTACCAAGGGCATCAACCGCATTGACACCACCTATGGTGGCGGCGCAGAGTCCGCCATCTAGCCAGACACCGCCATCACGGCTTCATGATCCATTAGGTGTACTACCGTAGAGTAATACTGTAGCTATTGTACGATGTTGAACGTCGGATGTATAGAGAGAGGTACGGGTGAATTACGCGGATTCTGATTGGTCAGAAAGCAAGAAAGCGCCCTCCGGGTCATTTCGCCAACTCCGAAAGCCGACAGAGTTCATCCTCCTCTTCCCTCCTTCAAACGAACGACGTGCCGCCCAGCCGCCAACACTTTTTCTGGCTACAGTCGGACTTCCGTCAAATGCTCAGAAAAACACTTTCAAGGACATTTACCCAGGGTCGCGCCTTTCACTCCTCCACGCCCGCGCGTAGAGTCGTAGCGACCAACCCTGTCAAGGCCCAGGAGGTCAAGGTCGGTATCCAGCCCATCTATATATTGAACTCCGGTGGTTGAGACGTGTTGTCGGGTGTGTGACAGTCGTGGTCTTCCGGGCAGTATCCACTCATTGAACATGAATATGACGCCATTGTCGTGTGAGTCGTCCTCCAACGTTTTAATATGTTTTCCGTTAAGCATGACGCACCTCTATCACGTTTCTAATGCTTGATTTACCAGCGGTGCGGGGGGTGCAGGTCTACGGGCTGCGTTCGGTCTCGCAGAGGCGGGCCTCAACACTGCCTGTATCACCAAACTGTTCCCAACTAGAAGCCACACAGTCGCCGCTCAGGTCAGTTTCCAGTCACCCGCTCACTCATTCACGCTCATCCGTATGCTTATTATTATGGCCAGGGCGGGATCAACGCTGCTCTCGGGGTGCGTATACCTCACTTTATATGCAGGGGTTCTTCTACTCACTTCTTTCAAGAACATGACGGAGGACGACTGGCGTTGGCATATGTACGACACTGTGAGATCAACTTTAAGATGAGTTCATTGATTCGCCACATGTATTGACTCTTTGCTACAGGTCAAAGGTTCAGACTGGCTTGGCGACCAGGATGCAATTCACTATATGACCCGCGAAGCCCCGAGGACAGTCATTGAGGTGGCCCGCCCTTCTCCTACTACTCTTACGTTCCCTAAGTACTGTCATGTTGTTTTCTTCTAGCTCGAGCACTTCGGCGTGCCATTTTCTCGTACCAAGGAAGGCAAAATCTATCAGCGTGCCTTCGGGGGTCAGTCACTCAAGTACGGGAAGGGTGGACAGGCTTACCGTTGCGCCGCCGCGGCTGACCGTACCGGTCATGCATTACTACACACCCTCTATGGCCAATCTTTGCGTCACAATACCAACTTTTTCATCGAATACTTTGCGCTCGATCTCATAATGCAAGACGGCGAGTGCGTCGGCGTAATTGCGCTCAACATGGAAGATGGCACCCTCCACCGATTCCGTGCGCACAAGACAGTACTCGCAACTGGCGGTTATGGGCGGGCGTACTTCAGTTGCACAAGCGCACATACGTGCTCTGGCGATGGTAATGCAATGGTTGCTCGCGCAGGCTTGCCATTGCAAGATCCTGAGTTTGTACAATTCCACCCGACTGGTATTTATGGTGCCGGATGCTTAATCACTGAGGGTGAGCAAACCATGCGATCTCTTCTACTTTTGGCTCAGCAGAATGAAGGTTCCCGTGGCGAGGGCGGCTACCTCCTTAACTCAGAAGGTGAACGCTTCATGGAGCGCTACGCACCTACTGCGAAGGACCTTGCGTCGCGCGACGTTGTCTCGCGTTCAATGACCATTGAGATCCGCGAGGGCCGTGGTGTTGGCCCAGAGAAGGACCATCTTTACCTCCAATTGAGTCACTTACCCCCTGACGTCCTGCATGAGCGTCTCCCTGGGATCTCCGAGACTGCTGCCATCTTCTCAGGCGTCGACGTCACTAAGGAGCCGATTCCTGTGTTACCCACCGTTCACTACAACAGTACGTGTCCAGCTTACAAAGAAGTCTCCTCCTAACAACTGCCTCTAGTGGGCGGTGTCCCCACCCGGTATACGGGTGAAGTGATTACCATCGATAAGGATGGAAAGGACAAGATTGTTCCTGGCTTATACGCCGCGGGCGAAGCTGCTTGCGTTTCCGTTCATGGGGCAAATCGTCTTGGTGCTAATTCGCTGCTCGACATCGTTGTCTTTGGGCGTGCGTGTGCTCACCACATCAAGGACACTCTCGCGCCCGGAAAGCCTCACAAGGTCATCCCTGAGGACGCTGGCCTTGAAAGTATTGCATTCCTTGACAAGATCCGCAACGCGGATGGCCCGGAGCCGACGGCGAAGATCAGGCTCGCAATGCAGAAGGCGATGCAAGCAGATGCAGCCGTGTTCCGTACTCAGAGCTCCCTCGATGAGGGTGTCGCGAAGATACATGATATCTACAAGAGCTATGATAATGTTGGTATCAAGGATCGTAGCATGATCTGGAACTCGTGCGTTGCCATTCCTCTTCTGTGGTGTGCGATGACCGATAGCAACGACACCGCAGGGATCTAGTTGAAACTCTCGAGTTGCGGAACATCCTTCAGAACGCTGTCCACACAATCACCGCTGCAGCCGCCCGCAAAGAATCACGTGGAGCCCATGCCCGGGAGGACTACCCCGAGGTAAGCAGTCGTACGTATTCGTTCGCTGGTTGTAGATCTGACGTGGCTGTGCAAAGCGTGATGACGAGAATTGGATGAAACACACGCTGACGTGGCAGCACGACACTGCTTCGCCAGATGTTGACATCAAATACCGAGGCGTAATTGCGAACACGCTCGATGAAAATGAGTGCAAACCCGTACCACCGTTCAAGCGCGTTTATTGAAAAGGAGAGCAGAATGATACAGGGGCGCGATGTTCGGCGGCTCCCTCTGCTGTTGTAGTACTCCTTTATCAATCGTTATTGTGAAATGATGAGAGTATTTTGTTTCAAACAACGCCAAACGGATCGGGCTCGATTCGGTGTATCCCCGTTCTGAGTTGACCGCGACCGCGAAATATCCCTGTCTGATTTCCCTCATTTCTGGAGAATTCCGCATTTGTACATGTCTGAGCTTTTGCGTTATGCAGCGGAGATACTGCGTGGTGCAATCGACATCGACAGCACAAGGGGATAATCCTTCATCAAATGTCCCGTCACCCCTTGAGATTCTCGACGCGTTGGTTTTCGATACGTCGGGGCAAACCCAGGGAATCGATCAGTGTTGCTGCTGCCGAGCTGCTGTACCTTTTTTTCTCAAGGAAAAAATACTCATGTGGGGCTCGTATGTTAGCGCACCGGGGCCTTACTCAGACTGACACACATCAATGCCTCCCTGGTTATACTGGAGCCAACATGAACTAAGGTGTATAGCCGAGGAGTTGATATTTGATATTGGACATTCAGGTCGCCTATCCCGTCCCTGCAAGTTCGCAATCAGGGAGATTCTGGTAGATCACAGGGTTGCTCATCCGAGTCTTGCATCTCGATACCTCGCCCCGTCCCCCCCCCTCCCCAGCGTAGTTGCTAGGTGTACGCAGAAGCATCCCTTCCAGATAATCAAAAGAGGGTCCATCACATGAACAAGGTTGCCATGCAAACTTTTTTATTTTATTTGAAGGGGTGGAGAGGCACTTGCCAGTGAACGATACGGCCCTGCACTAGTAAATAGTAGATACTGTTGAGATACGTACCAATTGCAAGTCTTACATAAATTATCCACTGTGCAGGGCATGCTTGTTGCCAAGCTGCGACCCTGCACAGCACCTGGCATCAGCGATGTGGGCTTCAGGGCCGGAGATGAAGTTCGATCGCTTGATTGACGGGTAGATCAATGAAGCTTAATGAAGGCCGACAGGCTGTGCCTGCGGTATGGGGCTCGGCGAGAAGTGGTCAGACTATCCGGTCTGGTCTGAGCAGTGGGGGTGAGACGCGCGGTTTGTGAGTATTCGCGCATGGTCATGACAGCGGTGCCCCTAGGTATTAACTGGTAGAAGCGATTGGAACATCCATACGGGAGCTGGCGTCACACAGCAGTTCTGATTGGACAGACTTCGTGAAGGGTTATTTAGTTGCCTAGTAAAGCAGTCCGGTTCTCGAATACAGAGGATCACGGCCTTTTCGTCTCGACTTTTGTTAGGACCAACACCAACGAAGGTATTCAACTGAGAAGCTGTGATGTTTTGCCTACTTGCTGAAGTGTGTTTCCATTTATCACTGACGCTCGCTTATAGAATGGCTGTGTGATGTAAAGTAATTCCGAGTCACCCGAGACCAGGGACGAAACGTTGATACGTCACAGGAAAAATGTATCGGTGCATCTAACCAAGCTGAGATGAATAGGCCGAGTGCGAGGCCTCGAACACAACCTGCTAGTGCTAAAATAATAAGCTGACACTTATACATTAGAAACCATGCTCGAAGAAAGGTCATGACAATGGTTCATCAAAAGCGAACCGGTGGTACAACGACTCGGGGAAATATCGAGCACGAGCTGTGCGCCCACCAAAGAACCGTCCGTCGAGTTCCCGCACCGTCTTCCATGCGCCGGCCGGGCCAGCGAATAGCACAAAGATGCGCACTGCATCCGCCTCGTCCTCTGGTGGAGGTTGTACAACATGCACAACAACCCGTTCAACTGTACCGTTCTTCGAGCATTCGTCACCTTCAAGTAGTCCAGGATCGTCAGTAAATGCTCATAAAGTGCGAGGCGGAAAGCAGCCACGGACCAACATCTCCTGCGAGGTCTGGATCAGTCGCGTCCTCCAGCCCAACCATGTTCGTAAGCACGATCACCCGACTCGGTTCGCCGAATCTTTCTGCTTCCGCTTTTGCGCGAGCATCGGCGCCCGCATCAATGATGCGGCCACGAGAGCCCATGCCCTTTCCCTTGCCGGTTGAACCCTTGCTAACTTTTACCTGCTCGACGGAAAGTGCGTGTACTATACCACTACGGTCGGCACCGAGACCCTGCCCCTCTTTGTGGCCCCACTTTGCCATGAGACGAGCGGCGAAGCCTTGCGGATCAGGTCTAGACATCACAACGTAAGGACAGCAGCAGGGGTAGATATAAGGTTCATGGAGGTTACCGCGCAGAAGGCTCAGGCCCACTTTCTTCAGGTGCAGGGTCTGACAAATCATTATCCTCAGCGGGAGGTGCAAGCGCACTAAATCGGGCGGCGATGGCTGCTGCCGCGTTTCGGCTGTTGCGTACACGCTCCTCAAACTCCGGATTGACATTATCTGCCGCTGCAGTACTGGGAATAGGGGGTGGTGGTGGTGCCGACTGGGGTGCAAATGGGTTATATCCCGGCGGGTCTGGCGCTGGTTCAGAGGGTTCCCGTTGGTTCTGCGGCGGAGGTGGGGACATTTTCTGGCTCGAAAGAGCTGCGCGTCGTTCGTAATCGTAATCTTCACCTGTGCTTGGGGGTGGCTGTAGAGGAGCAGGCTTGGAAAGCGAAGATGGTGGGCCCTGCGACATTGCAACACGTCGGAGGTAGGCTTCTTCTCCTGTTTCTGCCCTGGCAAGAGGAGCCGGAGGCCCTGCGGCAGCTGGGCAAGCAGCATCAGCAACGATGGGCACCGAGGTCGAAGGCGTAGTCTGTGATGGTGTCTTGAAGTTGGTGGACATGACTAGGCGGCGCTGATAAGCCTCCTCCCCACTCATATGCACATCAGGGGGTGCTGGCCGGATGACGGATGTGCTGTCGATGACGCCTTGAGGATATTCGTCATCTTCACGAGACCAACGTTCGTCGTGACCTCCAAATCGTCCTTCGCAAAGAGAACAATGAGGTGCGTCGAAAAGCGATGACTTCTCAGAGTACGGTACCTGTCTTTCTGGGTCGAACGTCTTCCGATTCACTTTCGGTGTAATCGCTTCGAGAGCTACTGCGTCGGAAACGCTTTTGAGCTTCCATGCGGCGCTCTTGGGCAAGACGTTCGATCCTTTCTTCATGTTCCCTGTGTTTCCAAACCTTGTACTCGTTGTAATCATTCGGTCGACTCAGGTCATAAGGTTCGGAAGGATCCCACATTGCCAGTTGCTGTATATTTTTATTCTAGATGGTGTTATTTGTGGAATGCTGCGATAAAGTGACCGGGCGCACTTTCTTATTTTTCTTGCCGCCACCACCTTTGCGTTTCGCGTTTCCTCGAAAACCGTTGATATCTTCGTCTAGCACCATGGATGGGGGTTTTACTTTCTTTCCCCACCCTGACTTGTGGCTAGGGGCAGGACCAGAGATAATGGTTGGTCCTGCTGGTACTGGTGTGGATACGTCGATCAGAGTTGGGGGGGCAACAACGAAGGCAGTGGCGGAAATCGCCGTTGAAGGGGCGCTGGTCATGCCAACATGAGAGAAGGCGGCGAGTGCAGGAACATTGGAAGGTTTGTTAGTTGGTGGTTTGAGTTTGCGCTTGACGGGTGCAAAGGCAAGGGACGCGGACCATCCTTCGGATTAGGCGGAACAAAAATTTCAATAATGATGCTCAAAAGGTAGTTTTGACAGCAGTAAGATTAGGTACCAGCTGTTACCTTGCCAGAGGCTGCAGGTGTTTCTTGGATCGCAGCGTCCGTTTCATCGGTAGACTGTGCAGGCACTGCCTGTGTGATTGGAGTACTGGCGGCAGGGACTTCTTGTTGGTTTGAAGGTGTAGGGTTCGATTGTTCTGGTTGATTGGAAGAGAGAAAGGGCGAGGTAGAAGAAAATTGTATGCCTCCATAGAGGCCACCTGCTCTGCTGGACATGATGCGAGCTGGTGCCAGTGAACAGGAACGAAGGGATGATGACGAGGGGCCGACTCGGCAATCACTTATTTTCAAACTCAGTCATTGATAAACTGAAAGTAAACGAATTCAACGATGATCAAAACAAATCAAACTAGCGAAGGGCCCGTAGACTCTGAATGATAACGCTGTAATCATCTTCTACCCATCGTCTCCCTTTCTTCTCCCTTAGCCATCTCCGGCTGTACCTTCTGATTGCCTTCTCATCTGCCGTCTTCTCCAGGATGGGAGAGATGGCCTCCGTAAGCTCCGAGAGGCACTGCGGTGTCATCGGAACCGTTGGCATGTCACACCATTCTTCATCGCTGCTCGAACTGTCATCTACCTCATCTCGATCAAGTCTGGGAGTAATGAAATCAGGAGGAACGGAATGTCCCAGATGACGCCGAAGCTTGGACAGATTTCTACGGTGAATTTCCTCGACATCAGTCGACTGTCGTGGCATGATTGATGTTGTGGAAGTTGCCGGACTCGCCGGACGTGGCAACCGTTCGTCATTATGAGCGCCGTGTCTATGTCTCGAAGTCTCATGAAGAACTGGGACAGAGTTTGGCACTTTCGGAAGAGGACGGACAGAACTGCAGGAAGAAACCACAAGGGATCAATCAGGGGTACAGAAATACCTCAAAACACGAAAACGGACCTTGAATGGGGTGGATGCTTGAGTGTGGGTAATGACAGGGTTGAGGATGATGGCAGAAGGTTCGAGGATGACGAAGACGGCATTGATAAAGAAGATGCTGGGGGTGATGCATAGGTTGGGGGTATGGGAAGACGTCTAGGCGATCTGGGCAAGCTTCTATTACGGGACACCTCGATGCGACTCGATGATGATGCCGAAAATAAAGCACAGCGAACAGCGGGAGGTTGCGAGCATGGGTGGCTCGAACCACTTGCACTGTGTCGCTGAATGTGCTGGATTTCGAGAGCAGGTTTGGGGATCGTGACATCGAACTTCCTGGGAGGATCTGGCATGGCAGAGGTACAGCGGGAAATGGCTGAAAGTTGGGGAGGTCGTCTTTGGCGGTCGGAGTACATGAGACAAGTGACGTTTTTAATGTGCAGGTGACGGTGAATAAATATCAATGAATGGCTGTTCCAGTAGAGATGATGCATTTAGCGAGGGTGTGACCGAGGCTAAAATGTGCTCCACAGGCGGGAACCTCGGCAACGGTGTCGAATCTGCATCTCGGAATCGATTTCTGGTTCAAGTTACAGCGATCGCTCCGGAGACTTGTCAAGCGAGATGAGACAAAGTAGAACACCCCACGAAAATTTCCGAACCGCGATATCGTACTCTACAACTTGAACTACTAGTAGTGCAGATTCCAGCAGCTGCCGTTGCCATACAGTCAGTTGTTGTCGGTGACACTGCATGTAGCCATATGCGCCATGATTGGGTTAATCCTTCAGGGTCGGGTGGTTGCACTGGCATACTACTTGTAACCCGTATCGACTGTCTGGTTCCTGCCTGGATCATCCCCTGCTTAGTCAGGCAGTGTGATATCGGCAAGGGATGAGATCGATGAGAGCAGACTGCTTGTTCGAGCCTGGGTCTGAAGGCGTTGAAGGCTTTCGTTTCAGCGCAGCTCTAGCCTGAGCGATGTGCATTACTGCGCTGGGGGTGTTACCATGCCTACATTTCTTCGAGCCCGCGTGCTTCCACATTTCCGTCCGAGTCTGTTCTCCCCATCAGGCCATGAGCGCTGAGCCGTGATCCCGTTTAACCTAGTAATAGCCAGTATTGAAGCACTTGAGGCCAACACTAGAGTCACCACGGAACACCCGACGATATATCCTGGTCAGAACCGCCAACTCGAAGTCTCGAAAAAAACCGCTCTCTTGAGCTGCTGTCTAGAGTACCCGCGTGAGTACACATGCCTCAACTCTTGCTAAATTACGCCGTACTTTTCTGATCCGAAGCGGGTGGCCAAGACAATATTAATATCCCCATATTCAAAGTAAAGCAGCACCCTTGTCTCATTATCCCCGTCTTCTGATGTCTTGTTAGGTCTCAGTATAGCCGCCAAACCCTACAGTACGGACAGCGAGGTTTCCCCTAGTAAACGGCGCTGGCTTGGCAATTTATCACGGATCACATCACGCCACACCTGTCCCCGACCAAGGGAGGATACGGCCAGAGATAAGTTGATCCGATGGCGACTCGGTTGACATTGTGGTAAGGTAGGGCTCATTCAGTTTCAACTAATATCACATGACCAGTGTGACAATAGCGAAAACTGTGCATACACTCTTGAGAAAAGAAATAAATGCAAAATCTACGAAAAGGGTGACACGAAGATTTGTTATTCAAACACAACTGTGGTTCTCAATTTTTTGTTTAGGCCTTTTTGAAGGAGGAGATAGACTTTTGGTGTCGAAATTTCATATTTGTCTGTGTTTGGTTTATTCATATCACATGACCTTAAGGTGACAAAATGTGACAAGATGGCAAGGAGATTATGCCTTAGACACATGAGAAGGGAAAAAATGCGATTTTGGGGAAAAGGGCGACATGAAGATATGTTATTAAAACAATTCTGTGGTTTTTGAATTTTTGTTTGAGCTGTTTTGAAGAAGGAGATAGCTTTTTGGTGTCAAAATTAGGGCAAAATGTTGCAACATAGTAAAAAGCGTCGCCGCAGGATCGAACCCACAGACCCACCCTGCTCACTCATGTAAGTAAAACTTATTAACCACTACACCATTCAACCTCACTATTATT
>Ga0307510_10001421_pt1 | contig 26308 bp, 41 predicted proteins | sample 12_EM_MG_FD_207224 | JGI IMG/M metagenome (GOLD analysis project Ga0307510, IMG submission 207224) | Populus trichocarpa ectomycorrhiza microbial communities from riparian zone in the Pacific Northwest, United States - 12_EM | ecosystem: Host-associated > Plants > Roots > Unclassified | place... | reverse complement strand
TTTATTTTTATAATTCATGTTTATTGTCCTTAGAATGAGCTATCAGACATGTCCCTAAATACTACTACTGCAACCTGTACATAAGCTAAACAGCCATTACCTGGGTGTTACTCTTAGCACTGCAAATTACATGACTCTTTCACTACAGCCTATACTTGCTAATCTGTGAACAGCCCACTGGCAGTGAAGTGAGGGGTTGAGAGGCCAGGATTGGACAATGACATGAAAGAGGATTACTAGTCCTCATAAGAAGGGGAGAGGAAGGGGGTATAGGAGGGGGGAAAATAGTATGGTGCTGAATGCACTTTGATGAAATTGTAAGGGGGGAGAGGGGGAGGGGTAGGGAACAGGGGTGGGAGGGGTCAAGGCCACTGGATGCATGAAGATGTCACATGCTAGTACCTAGGCTAGGCTCAAAGTGCACAAGTGCTTGGCCAGGCCATCAGACAGTAAGGAGGGGGGCGTTTCAAAGAGGTTTCCACAGTAGCGCGTTGCTGGTGCTCGACCTGGGCTGACAATGAAGCAGCCCAGGCCATAGAGCAGTTGATGAGTTGCTGCCACATAAGGCCTTTGGAGACAATCTCTGAAGAAACACTGGTGCCTGCCTGCATAGGCTGGGCCATGGTGAAGTGACCCAGCACTGTGGTAGGGACCTGCGGTGGATCCCAAGACCCTTGCTGGTTGGCTTGGGCACAGGGCACACAGGCAGCCTGCTGGGCACATCTGATGGGGAAGGGAGGGGGCTGGCACCATTTCTTGACCTTGTATTAAGCCCTGAATGTATAGAGGTGGCACTGGGAAAGGAGGGACTGGGTGATCAAGCCATCTGGGTCCTTGTAAGCAAGAACTAGGCTGGATGCAGACCCAGGTCAGAAAAGGAAGGGCTGGTGCACCCAAGAGGGCAGCTGGCAGACTCGAAGGTTGCAGAGGGAGGGGTTGTTATTGATGAGAACCTGCCAGCAAGTGGCAGAAGCGTGGGCATGGGGGTGTCCTTCAACAACACCAGTAGGTACTGAATTAATCAGCACCTTACCCCATTTGATGTTAAGGCAAGAAGAAATGGCGGGGTCCTCTGGCAGGGCCTGGCTGACAGCGGAAGTGAGAATAGGAAGGGCGTTAAAGAGGGTTTCACACAAGACACTAGGACCAGCGAAGATGACTAGGTTCCCCTTGGGGGTCCACTTTGCAGCAGAAACCCAAACACTAGTGTGTGTGGGCAAGGTGGATAGAGCACAGTTCATTGCATTGACAAGGGCTGGGGCCACAACAGAGTCTGCATAACTCTGCAAGGTCAATGTGAGGGTGTGATGAGTCAGGCTGAGCATGACACTCAGCTGAACAGGAGGAGGGGGGGGTTTGCTAGGCCTAGGCATGGTCTGGAAGTGTTGTGTGATCTTGGTCTGCTGATATGGCAGCTCTACCCCTCTGGGCTTCGATGTGGCCTTGGCAGCTACAGATGCAAAGGATGCTGCCTTCTTACCCTTCTTCTTGCCTGCAGCAGTAGCCGGGGCCACAAGTTCAATTGGGGCAGGGGAGGGGACGGGGAGAGGGGAGGGGGGAGGGGGTTATGGGGTCAACTTGATGCATCTTGCCCTTTTCCAAGGGGCAAGGTGTAGGTGTCTGTTCATGTGAATCTTCTGAGAAAGAGCCATTATCATCAGTGTCAATCATGGTGTGATTGACATCACAAGAGAGGAGGGGGGGGGAGGAAAGTCTGCAGAGGGGACAAACGGGAAGCCAGAGTGGAAGGAGGGGGTGGAGGGAATATCAACTGGGAAAGGTGCTGGTGAGATTCAAGTGGGGTGGAGCTGATCCCAAGTGCAAGTCAGGAAGTCATAAAGTTCGTGATGGTCGCGATAGTCAGCATCTTGTAGGTAGTGATAGTTGGTGGTGCCAAGGGCTGCCAGAGCCGCACAAAGGCTCTTGAAGGTGGTGGGGAAGGGGACCTGGTCCAGTTCATCGGCCAGGCAGCGAATAACATCAATGTTGTTGCTCTCCTAAGTAAGAGGGGGGGGGGAAGCAAAGGCTCCACAAAGGGAGCAGGAGTGATACCAAGCTGAATGGAAATGTCTTGTAGGACTTCCCACTGGAGCTCAAGTGTAGCTTCAGTGGAGAGGAAAGAACTCACTCCCTGCAGAGCTTTAAGTATATGAGGTTTTGGGGCTGCAACAGTAGTAGGGAGGGCCATTGGAAAATAACCCTATGTCCAGTGGTGGTAGATGAGAGGAAAGAAAGACCATTTGCCATCATCATCCCTCCTATTGTCTTCCCCATTGCCTTGTTATTATGCCTCTTGACACTCTTCAGAAGCACCAAGCCCATGTCTCTCTTTCACAATGGATCTCAGAGGACCTCTTGTTGTCTTTGTGCTGCTTGCATGTATACAGATGCTATTAGGCCTGTCACCATAGCATGTGGCACAATAGAGTAGGAGCACAGAATACCACTTTGCCCTTTCACTAGCATCTTTTCCAGCAGGTAAGCCCTCCTTCCGCCATCTCCTGTCCTAGATCTTCAAAAGGTGTTATGCTCCTGGGCACTTGGCCCACATTTTTCTTTCTTTCTTGTCAATATGTACTTATATGATCACCTGACCACCATTCACATGACTGCTTACCTGTACAACAGACCCATCCTTCTGGAACTTCATTGTTCCCTTCTTTTGTGTGTTCTCTATTGTTCTCTTGTTATGGTAGTCTGTGACCACCATTGTTTGTGACAGTTGCACTGTTTTCGTGGGATGTGTCATGCCCCAAAAGAGGGAATAACCCTATAGTTTGGTTTCCACTAGTATAGCTGTCAGAATTTCATACTCAGCAAAATAAAAAGATCTTGGATTAATTGATGTAAGCAAAACAAACATAAGATAAAAGCATGTGTTGTAAAAAAAAACATATGTCAAAATGGTGCCATTGACACTTACACAATTTCCATGGGCTGCTAAAACTTGCATGTTGCAACTAAGTTGAGTGCCCCAGGGAGAAATACAAGTGTGCAACTGCATTCCTGGGTGTTATTTCACCTCAGAAAAATGTCTGAGCACTTCCCCTGACATATGCAGACTCTGGAATGGCAGAGGAAGGTGGCACAAACACATGCCCTTGCAAAGTGGTGGAAAATGGCAAAAGCACAAGCCCTAGCACAACACTTGAGGGTGGATATGCAAAGACAACCACTGTAGATCAGTTCATACAAGTAAAAGAACTCTCAGCAGAGCCAGCTGCTGCAGCAGAAGGGGTTGTACATATGGGAGCAAGCGCAGCAGCACATGGGGGGGGCAGAGCAGGCACAGTGTGGGCACAGGCATATTCATTTGCAGTGGCAGAGACCATATCAGGCTTGGCACACTTGCCTGATCTCTTGCCTGCAGCATAGGGATCGCTGTACTTGTGGCAGCACTTGCCTTTAACAGGGCTAATATATCACTCTGTGGTGTTTCCACTGACCAGACTGGGTTTCTGCTTTGGGGCTTTTCAGACTCCCATGCGTTTGGCTGTTTTGGCCCAAGTCTTCTGATTTGCATTGCAGTCATCCTTTTCGGGTAAAGCCCAGGATCCATTTGCCAAGGTGATCACTGTATTGAGACTGTGTTTGACTGATTTGAGGGTGTTGAGATCGGGGGTTGTGTCATCGCTTGCACCAGTGAGCTGCTGATATAATGCATTGATATTCTTTAGGAGGATAGCACACTCTTCATCTGCATCTGATTCAGGGGCACTTTGGGGCCAATCATGGGCACACATGTTGTTAAGGTCCAAGGGCCTTAAAGACACGATGTGTGTGGGTTGGTTGGCAACAACTGGGATTACTCAGTGGGTTGTCCTCCTGAGGTAATGATCACATGAGTAGTGCAGTATCAGTTGGCTACATAGTATAATAAGTAAGTCCCCAATGATAAGGGTGACTTCTAAGTGTTCTAATAGATGATGAAAGGGGAGAGCTTCAAGGGGGAATTGAAGCGACTGAGGGTTCAGGCTGTTGACTCTGAGAGTCCTGGGTGGAAGCTACAAGTCTTGGATTGAAAACCAAGTTAGGCTTAGGGCCTAACTGCTAAAAGTACGAGCGCTTATATACAAGTGAGAAGTAACGGGTCACAGGAGTCACAGAATAATACTGTCACGTATAGTAAGGTTCATCATGAGTTGGCAGTTCTAAGTATAGCTCCATCATGAGCTGGCGGTCTCATCATGATGTGGCAATGAGCTGGCAATCCATAAAGGGTTAAATGGTGACGCTGCGGAGTGCTGTGGACTGCGGAGTGATAGCATGTGATATCTGACTGCGGAATAGTCAGGTGATCCATCAGGTGACTTATCAGGTGATTCGGTAGCAGTCTGAGCGGCGCGTAAGGGAACGAGTGAGGAATGAGTGACTGAGAGCGCAGAATAAATGGTGGAAAAGAAGCAGAAAATTAGTGGTAGGGCCCAGGATCGTAACATGACGCCCTTCCTAGAGTGGTCATTACCACACGACCTAGGGTGAAGATGGTTGCAACCAGTCGGAGGGTACATGAGGTATTCCTATGTCCATGCTGTCAGGAGTAGACTGTTCTGTGTCTGCGATTTGTCCTTTCTCCATTGATGAGTCCGAGTCAGTTGTTTCTCCTTCTTCCATAGTTTCGTCTTCGACTTCAATGATGGTTTGAACTGGGGTTCTATACAGGTCGGCAAGTCTGAAACTAGAAGGGGTTACCAGGGTTGAAGTTACAGGAGAGTTTCAGTTAGATGATCTTCCTGAACTTATCATTATCATGGGTCATGATGGTGAAGCAGTGGTAGTTGTTGAGGGATAGGGAGGAGTTGGTATGCATTCTGGGGAACCAGGGGGAGTGGACTGTTCCTCCGGACTCATCGACCGTGGTGCTTCTGGTTCACTTTGCTCACATTTGAGTGGCATCACAATATGTCATGGTGACTCTTGTCGCTTCCCTGTAGAGGGTTGCAGTTCCTTCCAAACCGGTCCTTCTTCACAAACGAATTCCTCATGTTTTTCAGGTAAGGGAGTAGTTCGAATGGGTGGAATTTGTAGTAGTTGTGATGATGATGCTACCGGGGGTGAAGGTTCCGTTTCGGGTGAGAGTTCTTTTCGTTTCCCCATAATTGGTGGTTGTTGGAATTCTTCCCATTCTGGTGGGGTAGGTCTGTCTTTTGACAATATTCTCAAGTCCGGGTGTCTCGGTAACAGAGGTTTGGTTTGACCAAGTGTCATTGAGACAATAGGAGGGAATTCCAGTAGTAGTTCAATTGGGGGTGGCATTGGTTCCTCAGGGAGGAATGATGACAAAGCGACTGGGGGTGATACCTGTGGAGTACTTCTTTGGAAAGGAGGTATGTCCCATGGAAGGGGGATGAGGTCAAGAGATGAGGGTCCTATATGTTTCTTTACTGGCGATCAGGATGGCGGTTATGGGATTTCCTCTGGTGTTGGTGACCTATTCCATAGTGCTGGAATAATAGGTGTTGCTCCTCTTTGCGGCGGCGATGGGGTAAGTGATGGTGGTAATGGGATGTCAGTAGGTTCATTGCTGATCCTAGGTGGTGGTTCATATTGTTCCATTGATGAGTACTGTCGTTGATGTGATCCCCAAGGTACTAAGGGGAGTGGTGGTGATGTGACTTGGGGTGGTTCTACAGGTGGTGGGTTATCGTTGATAGGTATTTGGACGAATGGTGACAGGTCCACAAGGGGTGGTGATGGTACTCTTGGTACAACTGGTGGTAGTGGTATGACCTCCTGGGGTAAGGATGATGATGGGTGAATGAATGGTCGGATGACTGGTATTGGTCTGATGTGAGGTGGTGGTGCAATGACTGGGGCTGATGACGGTGGTTCTGGGATGACGACAGTAGTTGGTCCTCCTGTTCCTCCTGAGGGACCCGGACTGGGTATGAACATGGGTGATGGTGACTTGCTCCTCATAACTCTCTTACGTCCTTTGAGGAGGGTTCGTAGTCCTTTAAGGAACGTTTGATCCTTCAGGGTTTGATAATGAGGGGATAATGTGCCGAAGGGGAGAATGGTCCTCTTTTGAAGGTTCCTTTCTTTTGCGATGGCTAAGAGGATTTCTTTTGTGACCATGTCATAAAGGCGTCGGTGGAAGTGGTAGAGGTAAAGGGTGGCATTGCTGTCCTTCTTTCTGAACATTCTGGCGACTGAGGTATTCTTGAACCGATTATTAAGGAGGGTCCACTTGTTGCTAAGTCAGACCATGTCCTTGATACATTCCTCACATTTCTTCTTGAGCGATGGGGATAAGGTGGTCTGAGGGGAGGAGTCCGGTATCGGTGTATTGCTTGGACTGGTTGTCGTCCTCGGTTTCTTCGATGGGGGTAGAGGGGTTGGGGTTGGTGATGTGGAGTAGAACATTTTCCACTTCTTCAGGGGTAATGGCCATTTCGTTGCAGCTGCTCTTGCTAGTAACGCTAGCGGAGATGATAATGTTGAAAGGGGTTGCAGGTCGGGGTTGATATCAAGGGGGATGGGGAGCAAATGGAAATCTTTCGAAATTGACGTGGGTCCTGAGGACAGGGTTTTCGTTATTAACTGGGACCACAATTGCTTCATGGTCAATGTCGATGGCGTCAAAGTTTTCTCTAGGTCACCAGGTGGTCCAGTGGTAACCGATGTCAAAGTGTCCTTGTCAAATAAATGTTCTGAAGAAGTAGAGTTGGTTGTTGTTGGTATGCATGCGGATGAGGATGATTCCATTGTCAGTACCCAAGGTGAAGATGGTAGAGGTGGCAAATCCTAAGCTGGGGAGTTTGTGGTGGACGGAAGACATGGGGGTTGGGAATAGAGAAGGTTGTCTGAGATTCCAAGGGTTCTTATACTGTTTGGTTGACTTTTAAAGTCTGCTAGTAGATCCGGAGTATAGAGATCCTCAGAGTTAACCCAGGAATCATAAGCTGGTAAGTATCCTTTCCAGTGTACAAGATATTGCTTCTTCTTCCATTGACCAAATAGTCTTTCTTTGAGTATCTGTTCGACTTCCCATTCCGGTTCGCCTTCTAGAATATCTGGTGGCGGTTCTAGGAAGTTGGGTCCATGTTGATCCGTCTCTTTGTATGGCGTGAGCAGGGATGTGTGGAAGACGTCATGGATCTTCCAGGTAGGGGGTAATTTGATTTTGTATGCAACTTTGGATATTTGGGAGACTACCTCGAAAGGTCCATATCTCCTTGGTGATAACTTGGGTATGATGTTACTTGGGAGTCGTAGGTTTGTTCCTTCTAACCAGACTTTGGATTTGACGGGGAATGGTGAGTGTTGTGGATGTTCTTTGATCCAGGATTCTTGTGCTTTACGTTATGCCTCTTGGGCGGCTTTCCTGGCTTCATCAATAGCTGAGAGTCGTTTTTCAAGGGATGGGATGTCTGTCTTTCTGGTGGGTTGATGTACTTGTGGGGTGTAGCCGATAAGTAGGTCAAATGGCATTTTCTTTGTCGTAGCAGAGGGCCAGGAGTTCTTGGTGTACTGAGCAAGAGGTGACCAAGCATGCCAGTTGTTTTGCTGAGTGCCACAGAATACACGAAGGTATTGTTCAAGGGTTTGGTTAGTTCGTTTGCTGGCTCCATCTGTCTGAGGGTGATAGGCTGTGCTGATGTTTTGGCAGATGTTCAGGATGTGACATAGTTCCATTGAGAACTTGGATACAAAGCAGACGTCACGGTCTGAGATTATCTTGTGAGGTATGCCATAGTGAGGGATGATGTTGTTCAGGTAGAGTAGAGCGACTCCTTCAGAGTCAATTGCTTCATTACAGGGGATAAAGACAGATGCTTTTGAGCAATCTGTGTCAGTGATTGTAAGGATGGTATGGTATCCTCCTGATAAGGGTAGCTTGGTGATAAAGTCCATGGCAACAGTTTTGAAAGGACAAGCGTTTTCAGTTGGGGTGATAGGGAACATAGGGGGATGAGCAGGATGAGTGTTGACTTTAGTCATTTGGCAAGTAGCGCAGCCTTTGATATACTCAGTTACAAAGATTTTCATTCCAGGCCACCAGTAGTAAGGTGCGATAAGTTGGAGGGTTTTGGTAATTCTGGCGTGTCCAGCAGTTTCATGGTCGTGAAAAAGGGATGTTACTTCCCTCCTAAGGTCATTGTCTGCCATGACAACAAGTGCTGTTCCGTGGTACCAGTGAGTGCCGTCCAGTAAGGATAAGTTGTGAGTTGGTGCCCATTGTTTTAGTGTCTTCTGGTGTTGGTATTGCGCTAGCTTGATTCTTGAGTCTAGATTATCTCCTATGCTGTCCATGTCAAATACGTGGATTGAAGTGTGCTGGTCACAGAAATATTGGTCCAGCCATACAGTGACGTCTTCATTGATTTCATTTGGTCCTTCATAGTTGGGTCGCCTAGATAGTGCGTCTGCTCAGTTAGTAGCCCCAGGTTTGTACTCCAGTAGAATGTTATATTGCTTGCGTTCGGGTAAGTAACCAGCAACGTGTGGCCCAATTTTGTGGGGCTCTCTGTAATACCTAAGGTTTGCGTGGTCAGTATACACCAGGACAGGGATGGTTGTTCCTTTGAGCAAGTGAGACCAGCAGCAAAGTCCTCTTATAACTCCAAGGAATTTGCAGTTGTAAATGGGGTAGTTTTGCTCAGTTTGTGTGAATTTCTGGGAATGGAATCCCACCGGTTGTTGTGGTCCTGGTTTCTGAGTACTGTCTGGTTTGGTGATAGGGGGGTCTTGTTGGTAGAGTATTGCTCCTGTACCGACTTGTGAAGCATCGGTTTCGAGTTCAAATTGTTTGTCTGGGTCCAGTCTGGCTAGGATAGGTGCACTGGTGATTAGGGTGATAAGTTTGTCTTGGGCCTCAATTTGCTTGGGCCCCCATTTGAATGGTACATCCTTTCCGGTAAGTGCTGTGAGGGGTGCGGCGATGATACTGAAGTTGGGGCAGAACATGCAGTGGTATCCGGCGACTCCTAGGAATCCGCAAACTTGTCTTTTGTCTTTGAGTATGCGTGGGTAGTCCCTAAGTCTGGCGACTTTAGCTGGATCGACAGTTGCTCCTTCCTTTGAGATCCGGATGCCTAAGAAATCCATTTGTGGCTGCATGAAGATGGATTTTGATAGTTTGAGGTGTAGGCCATGACATGCAAGTAAGTCGAATAGGAAGTGGATGATTTCGACATGTAATTTGAAGTCTTTGAGGAGGGTGCCTATGCTGCAATCATCCATGTAGTTCTGGAGGATGCGCCATATGTCGTGTATGCCTTTCTTCTCAAAGTGTTCGTACAATTCCTCGAGAATACCGTTCATGAACCGTTGGAAGCTGGCTGGTGAGTTACTCATCCCAAAGAACATGACTTTGGGTTCAAATAATCCCTGACATATTTTGAATGCGGCCTTCCATTGATCACCTTCCCATATACGGATGTTGTTGTAACCCCAACGGATGTCAAACTTGCTGAATAGTTCCATTCCTTGCAAGTTTTCAATACATTGTTTGAGATTGGGGAGTGGGGTAACATCTTTCTGAGTGACTGTGTTGAGGGGGTGATAATCAATGATGTACCTCTTTTCCTTCAAGTCTTTCTTAGGGACCATAAAGGTAGAGAAGCCGTAGGGGGAGTCCGATGGTGCGATGTAGCCTTTTTCCAGATTTTCGTCAATGAATTTGTTCTCTGCTTCCTGCTCATCTCTTGAGAGCAGGTAGACTTTGCAGTTGAAGCGAGTAGGGGCAGTGTCCATAAGTACAATTTTGTGGTCTCTGTCTCCACGAGCTGGTGGGAACTTGTTTGCCTCTTCATCCAAAAATAGTGCCGTGTGATGTTTGAATTCTTCTGGGAGGGTGACTTCCTCCTTCCCATGTTCTGATGTGTACTTATGGGCCATTTCGACTGCTGTATAGGTGCGACTAATCTCTACCAGGCCTTCCCTCATTTCTGAAGGAGTAACTCCCAACTATAGAGCGCACGTTTGTGCCTCCAGAATGAGGTCTTTATTTTCTTGGTTCTTCTGTTTGAGCCATGTCTTTGCATGTTGAAGGGTGCCATGGAGTAGGGTTTCAATTTGGACTTTTGGTCCCTTGAGTTCGCTTTTCTCCCAGTTGATATCTGGATTGAATTTCTTGAACCAGGGGTAGCCAAAGAGCATTCGATCGCGACCTAGATTCGTGACATAGAATCTAGTTCGTTCTTTCTTGTTTCCTTGAGTAACAAGCAGGTCACAAGCTCTAGTGATAGTTCCAGCTTGGTTCATAGTTCCATCAACATTATAGACTGGTCGTTGGGAAATTTGTTTTGTTCCTAGTTGGAGTTTGGTAACAGTACTGAGGTCGATAAAGTTTTCTGTTGCCCCAGTGTCAAGCAAGATCATTTCTTCTGCCGTCCCTTGATAGTGTGAGATTGGAACTTTCAATTGTATTGAATTTGATTTGTTTACAAACACACTATCAAGTCAGAAAGCCCTAACTAAGGCAGCTAGTTTCAGGCCTTGGGAAAATCCTTTGGCATAAGTTTTCCAATGAAGTCCAGCTTAGTGTCTTTGTCAAAGGAGTCCATGTTTTCCTTCAAGTAACTGGTGAGGCTGTCAAGATTTTGGATGTCTGGCATAATGGGTGCATCGCCTGTTCGAACAGTTTCTTTATTGAAGCGACTGCTGAAATTACCGCGGTCAGCTTGTTTCTTGCGACAATCCTTGGCTCAATGTCCCTTGATTTCACAGTAGAAGCATGAGTTGCTTTTCATAAGTTCCACTTTCTTGGCTTCGGAATGCTGTTGTCTTCTGCCAGTGGTGGTGTTGATGTCTGAGGTGACCGTAGTGTCGACGTCCATATGATATCCTCCTTGAGAGGTGGTGCGTTGGTCGTTCTTGTTCCTCCAGTTATTGTTCCTTCCGTAACTGCCTCTTCCTGGGTTATTGACTTGCCTAGGGGCTAGTTTGAAAGCTTGGAAGAGTCCCTGACATCTCTGGGTGAACTCAGCTGCCACCTTCCATTTGAGATGGGATTTGTGGGCCTGTTCTTCCCATTGTTTGAAAGTCCAGGGGTCCTTAGCAGTGGGGTCAAAGTTAGGGGAATTGATTATGGCGCTAGTGAGTCCTTGAGTCATAGCGTGTTTGAGAGTTTCTATGGTTCCCTTGTCGTCTAGGGGAACATCTGCTTCATGAGCGAGTTGCTTGAACTTGGCGAAAAAGTCGTCAAGACTGTCTCCTTGTTTGAGTTTGCATAACTCCTGATAAGCCTTGGATCAGCGGTTTTGATTTGTGAAGGCGTTATTGAATCTTTCCATGAAGCAGTCCCAAAGGCCTTCGTCTGTTTCCAAGGTTCCATCATCCCTTTCTTCATTGAGTTTGTCAAGTTGTTCTTCCTTCCAGGCATCTATACAGACTCCATCCATGTAGCTGAGCATAGTGATGATTCTGGAAAGGTAATTCTTCATGACGTCATTGTTCCTGTTGACTGACACCCATAGGTGCTAGCTAAGAAGGAATTTGCGGGTTTTGTTTCTGTCTCCATTGAATATAGGTGGAGGATTTCCTTTGAGAGCACCATTAGAGGAATTGGTGATGACGTTAATTCTCTGTGCTTCCTGCTGGGTTTGGCCAGTAGCGACGTTAATTTCTTCCTGTTGTCCTTCCATAGTGGTGGGATGATCTGGGGTGTTGGGGCGGGTAGGAAGCTGCTGAAGTGCTGTGGTAACTGCTGTGATAGTGAGAGGGATGCTGGCCTCTTGTTTGTGAAAGATGTGATTGGGATGCTGAGGGTCTGATATGATCCACCAGCTGACGTTTGGGCCTGTATATATGCCTCTTTGATTGGTTTCCCACTGGTTGTTTGTTTGGCGGAGTCTGACCCAATGGTAGGTGCCATTGGCCTTGATGAATTCAATAGGCACGTGTTGTTTTCTTTGGGTATCAAGGTAGTATCCTGTATTGGGATGTCCTGGTCCTTGATCGTCAAAGTATATGTTAACTTTAACGTGTTCTGGGAGATCATCCTGTTGTCTCCTGAAGATTTGTGTAAATTCGTTACTAAGTGTGTATGTCTGATTGGTCGCCATGGTGGTAACAGCTCTGTGTTCCAAGAGCTTGTAGGAAAGCCTAACTTGTGTTAAGGTCCAAGGGCCTTAAAGATGCGACGTGCGTGGGTTGGTTGGCGACAACTGGGATTACTCAGTGGGTTGTCCTCCTGAGGTAATGATCATGTGAGTAGCGCGGTATTGGTTGGCTACACAGTATAATAAGTAAGTCCCTGATGATAAGGGCGACTTCTAAGTGTTCTGATAGATGATGAAAGGGGAGAGCTTCAAGGGGGAATTGAAGCGACTGAGGGTTCAGGCTGTTGACTCTGAGAGTCCTGGGTGGAAGCTACAAGTCTTGGATTGAAAACCAAGTTAGGCTTAGGGCCTAACTGCTAAAAGTATGAGCGCTTATATACAAGTGAGAAGTAACGGGTCACAGGAGTCACAGAATAATACTGTCACGTATAGTAAGGTTCATCATGAGTTGGCAGTTCTAAGTATAGCTCCATCATGAGCTGGCAGTCTCATCATGACATGGCAATGAGCTGGCAATCCATAAAGGGTTAAATGGTGATGCTGCGGAGTGCTGTGGACTGCGGAGTGATAGCATGTAATATCTGACTGCGGAATAGTCAGGTGATCCATCAGGTGACTTATCAGGTGATTTGGTAGCGGTCCGAGCAGCGCGTAAGGGAACAAGTGAGGAACGAGTGACTGAGAGCACAGAATAAATGGTGGAAAAGAAGCAGAAAATTAGTGGTAGGGCCCAGGATCATAACATATGTGTTCTGGGATCTCAGAGGAGCTGCTCTCTGGCTCTGGGAAGAGTTCAGGGAAATACTCAGGAAAATACACATTGGCAGTGGCAATGTGCTTGCAGAACCAGATCCTCAGGAAGTCATCACAATTGCAATCACAAGTGGAATCGGAAATATTGATCATGTAGTGATGACCCAGATAGGATTCAGAAGTGACAAAGAATTCAGAGTCATTAACTTGGTAAATTGAATCTAGGGGGATGTTCCTGGTGCTTGCCAAAATCTGTTGGCAATGCTTACTCTCAAGGTCCTGGCCCTCTAACCCAACAGTTTGTCATACATGCTGGATTTGGAAGTCTGGCACAAATTTCTTGACAAGTGTCTTAATGATATAATCTACATGTCAGTTGCACTTCCCACCAAGGTAATGGGATTTCAACACATGATGATATCTAAGATTTGATCAGTTAATTATCTTGCTAAAGATAGACCACATATGCTTTGACCAGTATATTGGTATTCCCTTCCTCAAAGATAGATCAGTCTCTCCTTGCAGTTCCAGACCACATATGGAGGACTGGCAACCATTCTGTTTGAAGGTACTTTACAATGCTTTGAGGTGCTGAAGGATTGCTTAAGATCTCATCCCAGATGTTGAAAAACATCACTAGATCTTCTGTTATCACCCAGTGTTTGATTGCTTCCTACAGTGCCTGAAACTGGTTCATTATGAAATGGGTTTGTATTGCATGTAACATGTGCCACATGCAAAGATATATCTGGCTCTATGGATAAATGGTTTTGAGTGCAGCTATCTGCACTTGATCTGCAATTGGTCATTATGATGCCCAGCCAGACCAATGGACTCATGTCCCTGACCTATCTGACAAAGAATGTGATAATATCTGTCATCACACCTGATGTCAGCATCCAGGCAACAGGCATGCCTATTTGGAATGTCAGCATGCCTTATCAAAAATGTTTAGAATAATTTATTATTTACCATGTCCCCAATGATCCCTGGCAATAATTGTAAAAAGTAATAGGTTTTGATATTGGGTGATGTTATGAGTTGCATCAATCCCAATAAAGTTATTCCCAAGGCGCCAGAAAGCGTCCAATTGGAAACTTGTTTGGAGGCATAGTACAAAGGCATCTTCTGGCAATCTTGAATTGATCAGAGCACAATCTTGCTTATCCTTATAAAATATAAGGGTATTTTGAGCAGCTAGCTGTTCAATTAACAGCTTTGTTGAGATGGCATCATCTGGATGCAATCTGATCTTATCATAGTCCAGAGTGTAGGCTATCTGGTTTTTTTTTTTTTTTTTTTTTGTATTAATGTTTAACATCCTTAGCAATGTGCCATTGGATGGTATCTATGACCCCAGTGATCAGGAGGGGGCTTACATCATAAGCTACACTATTCAACAGGTCTCAAATCCAGATGTGCCCATGAATGTACCCTAAGCTGAAACTGCCAGGGAGTGGAGAGGCCTACGTTATAAATAGGTACACAATAGTAAGGTGAGTAAGGACTGGAAGGGAAAAGTAAAAGGAGCAACATGAAAAGGCAAGGAGTCAGAGGCAGGTATTAAGTGCCAAGATCAGATAGTGTGATAAGAGAATTGGACCCTGCAGCCCAATCAGAAGTCCCTGTATTGGTCTGATGGCATTGTGCAATCCAGGCCCTCCAATCAGGTGGGGCACATGCAAGTGGGAGGCCAAGGGGCAGGGGAGGGGAGGTAGGGCAAATAGGGGGCAAATTGCCACCCTTGTGAGGGCATGCCCCAGAAGAAGGGGCCCCAGGGAGATAAGGGGGATCTTCTCTAGCCAATCAAACCTCATTGAGAAATTCCAGACCACCTTGATGAAGGACAACCTGATCTATCACTGATAAGGGCAATGAATGATTGATGTAGAAGAGCAGTGCAGGAAGGGGGGGACAGTCCACCACCATAGGGGCGACTGGCATGTTAGTACTGTGGCACTGGTCCCATTGTACTGGAACTGACTTGGAAAGAGCTGGGGGACTAGGGGGAGCAGGGGCAGGTGCATGGTGCCAGTGTAGGGCCAAAGTCTTGATGAACTTGTCAAGGACAGAGCCCCAAGAGTTGACAACTTCCAGCAAAAAAGTAAACATAACCCTCTTGAGGAGGGAGAGAGGGTAGGAAGGGGGAGCCAAGGCCTTAGCCTGGTGAAGCAAGTAGGTATGAGTGCTCAGTGTAAGATCGATCCACATAATGTCATTTTTGTTGCCACCTTTGACAGTGGCAAGGATCAAAGATATCAGATGCTTGCAGTTAAGAAACCAGCAAGCCCTGAAGAGATTGAGAACATCGAAGACCAATGGATGGTTGATGATGGGGGCAGATGCAGTGGATGGCATTGCAGTGGGTAAGATGACTCTGAGGTATGATGGTGGTAAAGGTCCAAGAAGGATGGGGGGCTATCTGGTTTACTTCCTTGAGAGCAATCAAGTAATCTCAACTCCTATAAGGCACTGAATCACAAATCCCATGTACCTTCAAATGTATTAAATTAGCAGCTAAACTGTTTTGAATTTGGCAACTCACAATCTCACTGCAATCAATTGTTTGGGTAAGCATTATTTTGATTTGCTCCCAGGTAAGGCTGGACAAGCAGGTATAGGCAATATTGGCTGCACCAATTTCATGATTGTGGAATGAATCAGATCCACAACATCCAGATCATGTCAGTGCAGAACACTTTAGCCCAACACTTCATACTGCTATCAAGGAGCCAGAAGAAGAAATACTTGCAGGAGAAGTTTACCACATCACAACTCTCCAAGGAAGCCACCCATTTATGGAACAAGCTCCTATCCTCCCCCAAATTGAAGCAGCAGTCCACCAAGGAATCCCTATTCCCCTTAACACTACCCCAGCAGGCACTGTCCAACCCCAGTTATCTATCCAAACCACAATGGCAGAACAAATTGACACCACTATTGCAGGACCAGAAGGGCCACCTAACATTAAGGTCATTAATCACAATACCAATGGCACACTCAAAGTAAATCCTCCACCTATCTTTGATGGAGACAGATCCAAAAGCAGAACCTTCCTAACTGCCTTCTACCTCTGGAGGCTAACAAACAAACACAACGACACTATGAGGAAACTATTGTGTTTATTTACTTATGTTGATATGCTGAGGCATCACCTTAGCCCTAATTTTGTGGCAGAATGATGTGCCACAACCTCTTTCCTCATTTAGCGAAGTTGTGGCTTAGTCAGGTTGATATTTTCTGCAGTGGAGCAGATTTTTCCCTTAGTGTTAATCCCTCCATTGCAGGTATGTATACATTGTTTTATATAATGAAATATAGTCTTAATCCCTCCATTGCAGTCCCCTTGGTCCTCTGTGACTCAAGGGCCCTTTATAGGTTGGATTTAAACAGGTTATGGGCCCTGGCCCACACTGTCTCCCTACATGTCATCACATTCCCTCCAACACTTTCCTTCATTTGCACACACCCTCCTTCACTCCTTCCTCCAAAATCCTTTTTTTTTTTTTGGATTCGATTTTTGTGCGCCTCGGGGAGCGGTGCCCCATGTAGCACTTCAGAGAATGTTTACATGCTTTATCTGTGTATGTATGTATATGAGTTCTTTCAAAGCGGCTTTCTGCCCCCATAGCTCAGTGGCCATCGTTGCGTAATGTAGACTTGTTGTGATAATGGCGAGCACGGTGTTGATGCACCAGGTGATTGTTCGGAAGTTGGTGGGAACGTCTCCCCCGTCAGGGGGGACTTGTATCAGTGACGTTCGCAGAGGTCACCCGTGTGTCGCCAATCACTTGGATCTGATAAGGAAATAGCGCCTGCGCAGTGCTGACGTGTGCGCTATAACGTTACAAGGGGGAAAGGGGGTGGGGGGATGGGTGGCTGGTGGTGTGCGTGTGTGTCATTACTGAGTGTTCGCGTCTGGCTGCTGAAATCTGTTTGTTGCCCTGATGAACTTGGCTACTTCCCTTAGCATCTCTGGTTTTCCTAACAACGTTTCCATATCCATCGGCTTTCGGAGCTTCTTGGCCTTCTCTGTAAGGGCCCATCTTTCGTGTGTGTATATTGGGCATCTGAGCATGAAGTGCTCCGTGGTTTCTTCTTCGTCTCCGCACGCTGGGCACCTTGCGCTGTCCACCCGTCGTATGCGCTTGAGGTAGTGGTTTACTGGCGCATGCCCGAGCCTGAACTGTGCTATTCGACTTGCATCGACACGGCTGAGCTCCTTATGGCTGATAGCGCTGAGGAATTTTCTGGATGGTGTGGATCTATCGAGGCACGCCGCTCTCTGCCCTCTATCGGTGTTTTTCCACTTTCTTTTCCACTTCTTCATCAGGCTCTCGTGGTGGGCACGTTTGACTGCTACAGGGTTAATCAGCAGGGGTTTTCTGAGGTAGGCAGGAATATTCTTCTTCTCTGATGTCAGTCCTTCCGTGGCTCTCTTTGCCTCATGGTCCACCTGTTCGTTTCCTGCTATTCCTTCGTGCCCAGCGGTCCATTGCATGATCAGCTTGTAGTCTCCCTTCTGCCTACGCTTTTGGACTGTGTTTGCCATCCACAAGATTTCCCTCGCGAGGTGGTGGCCTGGGTTTCTCAGCGCGGAGTGGAAGGCCTTGATCGCCGCTTGGTTATCTACTCCTATTGTGGTGGGTGTGCTGCTTCTTTTTTTGGTGGCGATAAGGTGCATTCCCAGGAGGATGCCTACCAGCTCTGCTTCGTGTACCGTGTGTTCCGTTTCGGGGCCCAGGTATAGATGAAGCGCACATGGTGGGTTTCCCCTTCTTGTTAGCACTGCAGCCACTCCCACCTTACCATTTATGGCTGAACCGTCTGTGAATACTTGTATTGCTTTGCTGGCATTTTCTGCCTCTCTGATAGATTCATCTCTGTTTTCGGCAATGCTGATCGTGAAGGGAAGTTTTCCCTGGAGCATTGGGTCTCTTTGCGCTGCTGGGATCTTCTCAATTTTCTTTGGGTCGTGCCTATACGCTGCCAGTAGACTATTCAATGGCGACTTATGGTGTTTGATCTTACCTGATGTCTTATTTTGGACTATCCTGTGCAGCAGGTGTTCTTTCGGGAGCATGGCCAAACGAGTTGCCGCCCTGTGGCACCATTTGTCCGCTAGCATCGGTGTGGGGAGTAGGAAAGCTGTGGCGTCCAAAGCGTCCTCCGTGGAGGTGCGCATTCCTCCAGTGATCGCAAGCGCTCCTGACTTTTGTATGGCCGCAAGCTGCCTGGTTACTTTCACCGTACCTCTTTGCCTCTGCTCTTCAGCGTATGGTGGCACGCACCAAACGTCTATCGCGTACAAGATCCTGGGGATGGCAACACTGATATAGAGTCTTCTGGTGTTGCCCGGCGTGAGCCCCCATGTTGGCCTCGCCAATCTTCTGATTTGCATCGACCAATTTGTCCCCTTACCGATTGCATGGGCGTGCTGCTCCTTCCAGTCCAGGTGCTGGTCGAAGATTACCCCCAGATATTTGGTGCTTTTGGCTGGGCGAACTTTGATTTGTGGGAGTTTCAGGGGTTCCCTCTCTTTTGAGCTGCGTCCATGGGCGAAGTCCACAAGAGCGAGCTTGGAGTATTCGAGGGGGGAGTTGTGCTGTGTTGACCAGTCTGTGACTCCTCCCACCCTTGTCATCATGCTCAGTAGCTTCTCGTGTGCCTCTGGGAAGGTGTCTGCGGTGACTATCATGACTGTGTCGTCCATGTACGCCATCGCAGATTCGCCCTCCTTCTTCTTCGGGATGTCTAGGAGATCAGCGTTATAATACTGATATATACCCATGGATAAAGGATTGCCTTGGCCTATGCCGTTGTCAATTTTTATTGGCTCCGATGTGTATCCATCGAATTTCAAGGCGGTGACCTGGTCTTATAGCATGTTGTGGATGAAATCCACAATTTTTCTGGGGACTTCGATGTCCAAAAACAATGCCAATGTTACTTTGCCCGCTCTCCAAGATGCTTTGATTGTGTTCGCTAGTAGGTGCATGGCGTCGGTTGTCGTCCGGCCTGGCCTGCCTCCAAAGTGATTTGCCAGGAGCAACTGATGCTTTTCTGTTACGAAAGTCAGTTGTCCCACCACGATCGCTGTAAGTACCTTCCATAATGTATTCAGGAGGGCTATCGGCCTGTACGCTTTGGGCGCGTCGTATCTGGGCTTGCCTGGCTTTCTCAGTACCACCGTGATGAACGTTTTCCATGGCTTAAACATTAGCTTTCGCTCGAACATGGTGTCGTAAATGTCCAGTAACCTGCTGATCAGCATGTCCGTACATTTTGTCAGCACGACGTTTGGTATACCATCTGGCCCTGGGGCCTTGTATGGCTTTAGTTTTCGCAGCTGTTTCCGGATCTGGTCTGCTGTGATTTTGACACCTCCTTGACATTGCTTTGGGTACTTAGTATTGGGCTGTACTGTGTTCACCGCTGGCTTCGGAGGGAAGAAACCTTTGGCAAGCACTGCGCTCTTCTCGCCATTGGTCCTTGCAGAAGCCTCCTGCCCGCCTTCTTTGAACTTCAGTATTGGGATTCTAGCTTTCCCGCTGTCCGTCACCGGGGCTGAGACCATACAACTTGCCATCCAAATGTCTGGTTCGTCTGCTCTTTCAGCCCAGTCTCTCCAGTGCTGCTTTTTAGTATAGTTAAGGGTTCCATCGTACCTTTTCGCCGCTTCTTTATGCTGGGCATGTATCTTGTGACTCGGGTTTCCGCGGCATCTAAAGGATTCCCTTCCAAGTTTGTTGGCCTGCTTACGCAGTTGCGTTAGCTCCTTTGTCCACCATCGCTTTGACATAGGGGTGATCTCTGTTATTGGGACCTGGTCACGTATCGTGCTTTGGATGGCCTTCGTTAGGCTACTACACCTGCTGTCCAGTTGCCTTTGATTTATGATCTGGTCACCAGGCTGCTCTGGGCCCAGGTGTCTTGCCAGCGCTTTATGGAACTCGTCCCAGTCTACATCCCGGAAGTTGGGGATTGGTTTCATCTCATTCAAGACGATTCCCAGGTTTAGCTCCGTTACCACTGGGACGTGGTCTGTGTTGATGCCTCTATGCTCTACCATGGTGTCACACGTGGTTACCATATCGATGGAGCTGTCAGAGATGAAGACGTGGTCCAGCCTACTCCAACACTTTGTGATGTTGTGGCAGTGAGTTGGAGTGCCACAGGGCAATGCCATTTCTAGGCAAGTTTCGGCCACTGCTTCTATCAGTATCTCTGCCACAGCTAATGCCCTGTCAGTGAATAGTCTTAGGTCACCAGGGTCGTCCCAGCACGGGTGGTGTCTGTTGAAGTCCCCTAGCCAGATTATGTGAGCGCTGCCGATCTGGCTTTGCTCCAGGTTTGGGCGATTGTCCCTATGGTATTTGGTTAGTAGATTGATAGTATTGCTGCTCTCACCTTCGTTATAAACATTGAATATAGTTAGTTTACCCCACCCGCTGCTGAATTGGATGACTGTGACGTTGCTCGATGGGAAGTCAAGCTGGTTCCAGCTGTCCGTGCTAATCTGTGCACTAATTAGCATTAGCGATCTTGTTTTTTTCCGGGTTACTCAGATGCGGGGTGGGGTACACCGAAATCCAGTCTCTGGCCGCTATTGAATGGCTGGCATTGATTATCGCTGGTTCCTGTAATGCAATTGCATCAATGTTTATAGATGTTAATTTATTACTACTTAGCAGATCGTGTTGACAAGCGGGCGATTTGTTCACATTTTGCTGCCAGATTTTGATTTTGTTTGTATCTATTCCAAAATCCTTTATTCTTCTTCCAACTCACTCTCTCTTGCTCTTTTCACCTCTATCTTTTGCCATGGCCTCATCCAAGGACCCTGCCTCCATTTCCTCCATCTTGCTGCTTACCAGCGTGAATTACTGCCTCTGGGCTGACAATATGAAGTCCTGGCTTCAACTCAATGGCTTATGGTGCCTTGTTTTGGGCCAGGAGAAGAAACCAGCTGCCAAACCCGAAATCAAGGACTCCAAGGGGGCTGTAGTATCTAAGGCAGTTGCATTGGATAAGGACAAGCTGGAGAAGTGGGAGATTAAGGCTGAATGAGCTGCTGGGGCATTAAAGACTGGTATGTCTCATGATGTCAAAGTTCTCATCAGGGATTGTGAAGACGACCCTATTCTCATCTGGGAGACCCTCAAGACATTGTTCATTCAGCAGTAGACTCTGCCTCAATTCAATGCCTATCCTTCCCTGCTCTCTGTTGAGGAATTGGACTCAGAACCCCTGGATTCACTTATTAACAGGGTGGATGAACAGATTAGGGTCATCAAGTCGCTTTCTCCCTCTTCCTTCACCTTAGACAACCTCTATGACAAGCTGGCTGTTATGGCTATCATTAGGGTGCTTCCCCACTCCTTTGACAATGTTGTGAGGACCATCTCAGTCCTAGACAAGTTTGACAAGCCCTCTGTGATCCAATCCCTTTGTAACATGGACCATACACACGCCAACCTCTCCTCTACCACCTCTGCTTTTGCTACATCCTCTGGTATGCCCAGGTGCTCACAAACCATGTCCACAGCCCCTGCATCCTCTTCCTCTCCTTCCTATCCCCAGAACTTGCAAAATAGGGCCTCTAATTGCCCCAAATGCAACTTCTGCTTGTACCTTGGCCATATTGAGGCAAAATGCTTCCTCAAGGAGAATTTGATGTGCCAGATATCCCTCCCTTTGTCCAGTATAGCTGCCCCTGCCTCCACAACTCCCCAGCCTGCTCCACAGGCCATTTCTGATGCTCCCCAGTCCACTTATATTGCCTCAGCAAGTGCCCTGTTTTCTGCTTCATCTCTAGACTCTCATTTCTCTTCTTGGAACACAGATACAGGCGCCTCAGCTCATATGACATTCAATTGGCATTGGATGTGCAATATGACGCTGCATCGCATCCCCATTCACCTTGCTGATGGAGCTGTGGTGTATTCTGAAGGAATTGGCACTGTGCAGTTCAGTCCTGTGGTATATGGGCAGTAAATGGTGAAATTGGAGTTCACAAATGTCCTCTATGTCCCTAGTCTTTCAAGTAATCTGTTATCTGTGCTATATCTTACAATACATCGCTCATTTACTGTTCTCATTGAGAGGGACACCCTCCACTTCATTTGGGATAGCAAAATCATCTTCCAAGCTTGTATTTCCCCTTCAAATTCTGCTTTTCTGCTTGGAGAAACCATTCCTGTCCAACAGATTGCCTCCCTTTCATCATCTTCACCCCTCCACCTATAGACACACCTATTTTCATAGTGACTCCAGTCTTCCAGGATGTTGATTCTAGGCTGTGCGCACAAAGCACAGAATATTGCCATCAAACCAGGTTTTGGATCTTTATTTTCACCATACCCAAAACCAAACCACTTTCAGGTAACCAGAGCTCTCCAAAGTCTCCTAACTCTTAGCAACTCTTGATATCAGTCCTATATCTGCAAGTCAATCTACTATTGGCAGATATGTGGGCCTGACCCAATGGGACAGTGTTTGGGAATTTGTTGTTTGTCAGCCTCCTTAGGCAGCTAAAAATCTGGCTTGGAGTTTTTTTTTGTTTTTTTTTTAGAATTAACATTTATTGTCCTTAGCTAAGCTACCAGACATGTGCCTAAAGACTACTACTGCAATCTGTATGTAAGCTAACTGTCCGTTACCCAGATGTGACTCTTAGCACTCCAATATACACAACAATCCCTAACTACAGCCTATACTTGCTGACCTGAAAGGTGGCCTACTGGTGGTGTAAAGAAGGGGTTGAGGGTCTGGGATAAGACAGAGATGTGGAGAGGGATCACAAGTCCTCATCAAGAGGCAAGAGGAGGGGGCAGTGGACACAGAGAATAAGCACACCCTTCTAGAATTTGACAAGATTCCTGGAGGGTACCAAGCCACTATAACACTGTGCATGTTGACAATAATGCTTGGCTTTGAGGATGTAACTCCTTCCAGTGGTGGATATTGCTTTTTTAGCAACTCTTCCTTTTTATCCAATGCCCTTGTTCCTGGCCTTGATGGCATTTTTGGCAGGTTGTCTGCATAACACATAACATCCAATCCCACTGATACTCCAGATGAATGTTTAGCAGGTTAAGACATACATTTTATTCTACTAACTGCAGTTGAAAAATGCATCCACAAGGGTGGCTACAATTATGTCCAGCTCTGATGCTAGAGCCACCAAAAGCATCAGGGGCTGAGGGGGCTGTGTTGCAGGGGCAGACAAGCATGGATTTAGCCTAAATCAGAATTGGGGTCTGAGATATAATGCACCAAGATGCAAAAGATTCAAGCAAGTCAGAGTTGGATCATGGCTAGTCTGCATTACTGAGTAGCAAGGGAGTTGGGGTGGAAACAAAAGAGGTGCCGAAATCCAAGTGCCTGATAGCTTGGCTGAAAATAAACTGCCAATCACCAATCAACAAACATAAGCTACCAAGGAATGACTTCAGACTACCAAGGAACAGGTTAGCATGCAATATATGAACAAGTCCCCCTAACTCTCAACACACTAGACTCCCTTCCACACCTTACACTGTGGTTTCTTCCTCAGAACTCCCTGGTAGCACCACAGCAACAGCATGGCCACCCAAAGTGTTAAGGTCCAAGGGCCTTAAAGATGCGACGTGCGTGGGTTGGTTTGGCGACGACTGGGATTGCTCAGTGGGTTGTCCTCCTGAGGCAATGATCACATGAGTAGCACGGTACTGGTTGGCTACACAGTATAACAAGTAAGTTCCCAATGATAAGGGCGACTCCTGAGTGTTCTGATAGAAGTAGAGGGGAGAGCTTCAAGGGGAAATTGAAGCGACTGAGGGTTCGGGCTGTTTGACTCTGAGAGTCCTGGGTGGAAGCTACAAGTCTTGGATTGAAAACCAAGTTAGGCTTAGGGCCTAACTGCTAAAAGTATGAGCACTTATATACAAATGAGAAGTAACGGGTCACAGGAGTCACAGAGAAATATGGAAATATTCAGTAAGGTACATCATGACGTGGCAGTTCTAAGTATAGCTTCATCATAAGCTGGCGGTCTAAGAATAGCACATCATGAGCTGGCAATCCATAAAGGGTTAAATGGTGATGCTGTGGAGTACTGCGGACTGCGGAGTGATGGCATGTGATAGTTGACTGCGGAATAGTCAGGTGATTCATCAGGTGACTTGTCAGGTGATCCGGTAGTGGTCCGAGCGGCGCGTAAGGGAATGAGTGGGGAACGAGTAACTGAGAGCGCAGAATAAAATGGTGGAAAATAGCAGAAAATTGGTGGTAGGGCCCAGGATCATAACACAAAGCAAAGCAAACCCACTTTATCTCTTTGAGGGGTCTGAGTGGTCCGATGACAATGACAGCTCCTCTTGCTTTGAGTCTCTTTTGTTGTCAGACAGCTCTGCTTTCTCCCCAGGTTACAAATCCATGGTCTCTGAAGACCTTAACCTATATGATGCTGAGTGCATATGCCAGTTGCCCACTTAAATCCCACAGGTTAAAATGCAAGCATATCTAGCATGGAAGGGGCATTGAGTGACAAGGAAGTCAGTGTGCTAGACAAGTACATCAACAAGTACCAAGCTGCCAACTCCAGTGCTTGGATGGAAATTGGCCAAGAATTCTTCAACAGCTTCAGTAAAACCATGCCACTAGAGGCCAGGGAATCCCCTCAAGCCTATGTAGCATATATGAACTCTGTATATGTATGATTTGCAATATTGGGGCTGTTCTCACACATTTCTAGCTTTATTTGCCAGTACTTTTGTAGCAAAATGCAACCAGTGAGGAGTGAACCTACTCCAGAACATCCTTCTTTCCCTCCAAGCACCACCACTGGGCATAGGGTTTTTTCCCAATGGCCCTTCCTACCACTGCTACAGCCCTCAAACCTTGTGTACTCAAAGCTCTGCAGGGAGCAAGTTCTCTCCACTCCCCAGAAGCTATGCTTGAGCTCCAGCAGGAAGTCCTTCAAGACATCTCTATTCAGCTTGGCATCACTCAGGCCCCTTTCACAGAGCCCTTGATTCCCCCCCCTCTTACTCAGGAGAGCGATGACACTGACATCATTCACCACCTGGCTGCAGAACTCAACCAAGTCACCTTCCCTATCACCTTTAAGAGTCTTTGTGTGACTCTGGCTTCCCTTGGTACCGCCAACTACCATTATCTACAAGATACTGACTATGCTGCCCATCATGGAATTTATGACTTGATGGAATGCACTTGGGATTAGCTCCACCCCCATTGGATCTCCCTGGCACCTTTCCCAGTTGATATCCCCCCCACCCCCTCCTCCCACTCTGGCTCCCCATTTGTCCCATCTGAGAACATCATCCCCTACCCCCTCCCCTCCTGTGATGTCAATCTCAATATGATTGATGCTGATCATGGCTCTTCTTCAGAAGATTCACATGAACAGATGCCTATGCCTTGCCCCTTGGAAAAGGGCAAGATGCACCAAGTTGACCCCATAACCCCCTCCCCACTCCCTGTCCCCTCCCCTGCCCCAATCGAACTTGTTGCCCCAGCTGCTGCTGCTGATGCGGCAGTAGCTATGGTCACAGGCAAGAAGAAGGGTAAGAAGGTGGCATCCTTTGCATCTGTAGCTGCCAAGGCCACATTGAAGCCTGGAGGGGTGGAGCTGCCACATTAGCAGACCAAGATTACTTAGCACTTCCAGACTGCACCTAGGCCCAGCAAAACCCCCCCTCCTCCTGTCTGGCCAAGTGTCGTGCTCAGCCTGACTCATCATACCATTACATCAACTTTACAGAGTCATGCGGACTCTGTTATGGCCCTGGCCTTCATTGATGCAATGAACTGCGCCCTGTCTGCCTTGCCCACACATGCTAGTGTTTGGGTTTCTGCTGCAAAGTGGACCCCCAAGGGAAACCTAGTTGTTTTTGCTGGTCCCAGTATCTCCCAAAAGACCCTTTTCAACACCCTCCCCACATCCCTTCTTGTCCTCTTACCACCACCACCCCCTTAGTGGGCTCTGGTGTTCCCTCCCTTACTAGTCCTTGATGCCATTGAAATAACATGGTTCCATTGCTAGGTTGTACCATGGCTAGCCTCGATACTTCCCATAAGTCAAAGATTGGATCCCTCCTTGGAGGTCCCAAGGCTGTCGTCCCCCAGCCCTACCTTGCCTGCTATTGCAGGCACCTTGCCTTTGGGCACCCCTCCCCTCTTCCCCTCCTCTCCTTCTCCTACTTGGCTTGGAATCAAGCATCTTGGCCAGTGCTCCAGGTCTTGTACTGGGGCTTAGTAGTCCCTGGGGCTCATACCCCCTTGGGCAAAAACCCACCCCCCACCCCTTGGACCCCTCTTTGGCACTGCCTGCCCTTTACTGAAGACTGAAGAACAGTTTTCAAAGGTGTCCCTCTTGGGACAGCGCCGCCTCTGGAGTCCCCTCCCCTCCCCTGTCTCTCTACCCCTCCCCTCTGGCCCTGCCCTGGCTGGTGTTGCCTGTCCCCTCTTTTTGGGCCCACTTTGGGCCCACCTTGGCTGTAGGGCAGCTTTGCCATATAAGTCCCTTGCCACCCCCCCTCCCA
>Ga0307510_10001420_pt1 | contig 26313 bp, 27 predicted proteins | sample 12_EM_MG_FD_207224 | JGI IMG/M metagenome (GOLD analysis project Ga0307510, IMG submission 207224) | Populus trichocarpa ectomycorrhiza microbial communities from riparian zone in the Pacific Northwest, United States - 12_EM | ecosystem: Host-associated > Plants > Roots > Unclassified | place... | reverse complement strand
GGCGGGGTGCTGCTAACGAGGAGGGAGCTTTGAAAGGCTCCAGTGTGGGGGATTGACAAGAGAACAGTCTAAGGACTGTTCACCTAAATTCGTAGGTCTTATATACTAATACAGGGTGGTCTGTGCGCAGTTTAGGGTAGGTAAGTTTACAGGTAACGGGGGACTGCGCAGTCAATGCGCAGCAACTGCGGATTACATAATACATCTCGATTAGGGTCTAGCCCTAATGAGTCGCGTCCTCGTTGATCGAGTCGCGTCGCGTGTTCGTTGATTGTTTAGTGGACATGTCTTGTTGATCGTTCCCACGATCTGCCACATATTGATCAACGGGTTAGACGCGCGTCCAAAGCGCGTCTTGTCAGGTGACGTTGTTGATGACCAGTTCCTTGATAGGTCATGTGGTATCTTCCCAGGGTCACGGGGTTGTAGGTTCCCAGGGTCACGTGCTGATAAGTCACGTGATGTACGAGTGGCGAAGGGGTCACGTGATGAGTCACGTGTAGGGTCATGTGATATGTTCCCACGGTCACGTGGTCTTGGAGTTACGGGTTTGTAGCTGAGACTGGGGGGCGCGAGTACTGCTCGCGACAGGCAGATGACAGATGGGGCAGGCACCCACTTTGCCCACCAGATCCACTTCCTTGCCTGTCACTACCAGCTGTTTGAACAGCTTCCACTGCAGAAACAAGGAAAATATCTGAATAGATTGTTGTTGAATGATGAGCAAGTGCAAGTGGCTACAAGGACATACCTAACAGCCATCCCCACAGGTGAAGTCACCCTATTGTGCTTCTGTTGCATGCTGAATGAGCACATCCTCCTGTTGCTCAGACACACCCTCAAAGCTGACCTATCAGAATGCACAGCTTGGCAATGGCTTGTGCAGCTGGGCTGGAGGAACAGGTTGCTGAGAAAGGGTGTTTACATGGATAATCATAAGAGACCAGATGTGGTGGAATACCACAACAAGACCTTCCTCTGCTCAATGGAGAAGTACCAGAAAAGGATGGCAAAATGGGAAATGAAGGGGTCCAAGTGCATGCACATCGATCCAGAGTTGAGCCTGGGCAAAAACAGGATAATTGTGTTGTTCCAGGACAAAAGCTCCTTCCATACAAATGAGTATAAAAGAACAATATGGTGCGTATCTTAACTTATATTTCCCAGAAACTGTTCTTATGATCTTGGAAAGGACAATGCCAGATCAGCAAAAGCTTATGGAAAAGGGGAGAGGGCACCTTATTTATGTGTCCAATTTTGTCAAGAAAGATAATGGATGATTGATTGTCCAGGATGAAGATGGCAGAGTGGTGAAGGATGTGTGCTGCATCACATATCTGGGGGCCAATGGCAATGCATGGTGGGACCACACCCAGCTCCTTGCCCAGGTTGACAAAGCAATTGTGATTTTTGAAGAGGTGCATTTTGACTGCATTGTGCTTTTTATGTTTGATCATTCATCAGTACATGCGTCCCTTGCTCCAGATGCACTCTGTACATTTGATATGAATAAATCCAATGGGGGGAAACAAAGGAAACAAAGGGACACAGTGATCCAAATGAATAGCCCATGCCATGAGGTCCATGGGAAGCTGCAGAAGATGACCACAGAAACCAGCAAGGCAAAAGGGCTCAAGCAGACACTTGAAGGGTGTGGGTTCAATGTTGGCAAAATGAAAACATGATGCTCACCAGTTTGTGCCTTTGAGAATGAGACATGCTGCATGGCCCAACTTCTGAGCAAGCAGGACAACTTCTGATCACAAAAATTACAAGTTGAGAAGATGATTACAGAGAGGGGACACCTCTGCATTTTCCTGCCCAGTTTCACTGTGAATTGAACCCCATTGAAATGGTTCATTTTTATTTTATTCCATTGCTATCTGCTCTCAATCCATACAGTACTGGGGCTCGTATAAACACCAATACAGGCAAGTTTATAAGGACAAATTCACAGAAGCAAAGAAGATTGCATGTGAATCCCTTGACACGTGCCTGGTTGATGTTATCCAGCAGTTCTTCAACAGGTCTTGGAGGTTTATGGAAGCATGTCAGCAGGGACTTACTGGAAAGGCTGCTGAATAGGCAGTGCATCAACAGAAATCACACCAGCAGGTCAGAGAGCAGGCTATGATGGCAATTGAGGCAGTTGTTGATAAAAACTGACTGGTCTGACCCCCTTAAGGGGTACTCATAATATAAAAGTTTTGGATCGAAAAATGTCCAAACCCAAAAATTGTGGGAATGTTTAAACAAGGGCAGTTTTGGATGTATTCAGGCCCCCTGATCATGATTCCAGTCTCCATTTGCCCTCTAAATTTATGGTTCAGGCACTAGTAAATTTGTCAAGTTATGCTGTCTGACACTGTACCTGTGGGTGGTACTTTGTCGGTTAACATCAATAGTATACTTAGTACCTGTTTGAACAACAATGACAGGGAGCAAGCTTGCTGGACTGTACATCTGCAAAATTGTACAACTGCACAGACTGGCAGAGACTATCATCTCCAATAGAGATTCCAAATTCACTTCCAAGTTCTGGCGTGAGACTCACAAGATGCTTGGAACAAAGCTGTTTATGTCAATGTTGTTCCATCCACAAACAGATGGCACATCAGAGAGCGCAATACGATCTGTCACACAGATTCTTTGCACCATGGTATGCCCAGACCAGTGGGACTGGTCCAAGAAAATACCAATGGTGGAGTTCATGTTGAATTCCGCCATTAGTAGCTTGTCTGGGTTCACCCCATTCAAACTCAACTACAGATATATGCCAAGCCTGAACCCAGGCCTTGCACTGGAGCCAAGTGGTGTACCTGGCATAAAGCACTTCATAGCGTGCACACTACAGAACCTAGCTGATGTATATGATGCAATTATTGAGAGCAGAGTGCGCCAGACAAACAATATGAATCGCTGCTGCCACAAGGACAATGTATTCATGGTTGGTGACCCTGTGTTTGTGTCCACATTGGATTTATTGCTTCCAAAGGGTTGTGCGACAAAGTTACTACCAAAATATGTTGGCCCATTCAAAGTACTTGAGGCACACCTGAATACTTCCACCTACAAGGTGGAACTACCTTTCCAATTGAAAGCACAAAACCTATATGACTGGTTCCACAGGAGTAAACTCCACCCTTATCATACAAATGATGACGCACTCTTTCCACATCAGGAAGTGCATATATTTTATGACTTTGGCACCCCTGATGATCAGGAGTGGCTTGTGGACAAAATTCTCACACACAAATGGGATGGATCCCAATTATCATTCCATGTACATTGGAACCAAGATGATACCACCTGGGAAATGCTTGAAACCTGCAAAGACCTACAGGCGCTGGATAAATACCTCCAGCTCATCAGTGTTGAGCAGCCATCAGAATTGCCCCACAAGAACACCTCCCCCTAACTTACAATTAGATTACTTCCACTTTCATTCAAGTCAGCCATAAGACAGTGATGCCTCCAAAGTTGCCCCAAGTGCATGCAACTGATTGCCTGTCTCATGGCAATACAATAGTTTTTCATTTATCTCTTAAATTTATCATTATTTTATTTTTATTCCTTGCTCCTGCCCTGTTCAACTTATAGACTTGTTGGGAGCCCACTCTTCTTTACCTACCTACATTTTCTTTGCCCACACTCACTTATTGCTTATCCTACTGAATTGCAACCATACACTGCTCATTCCCTCATGTCTGCCAATACAACACCTCTTCTGCCCATCATGGGTACTTCTCTGCCTGTTCAGGGCCGTCCATGGCCCATGGACCTACAACACTATGGCCCACCTTGTGACCCACAAGCCTGACACATGCCCAGAGTGCACCACTTGGGCCTAGCACTATATGTCACATGTCCTCAGGAAGGACCCCTCTCTCACCCTCACCAAAACCCAGCATGCAGATACCATCCGCACTGGGCTTAACACCAAAATTACTATATTGAGCATAAACAACATGACACTTTGGACCAAACTTTGTGCCATCCATGATAAGCTTGAGTCAGCCTGCAGCAGCCTCTGCTCTGCAGACAATGAGATTTACTGCCTCTGCGATGAGGTAGATGACCTCTGGGACAATACAGACAGTGTTATCTGCAGTCTGCAGGACCAGGTTGATGACCTAAAGCATCAGCTCCATGACCTCAAGTGTGGCCAGGGCACACACCACCGAAAGGTACCATGTTTTGGGTCACCTACACCACCCCCTGATTATTCTTGTCAGGGCTCTTGCCAGCCATACTGCCCCATCCCTCCTACGCAGGAGGCCAGTGATAATGCATCCACCATGCCTCTACCACAGCTTCTCTCCTGCCTTGCCATGCTGCCTACAGTGGCATCATCTTCCTTTTCCTTGATTGTGGAGATACTATCTCCCATTGCACACTTACTCCCTGCGGCCAGTGGCCTCACCTCACACATGACCAACAAAATATTCAAAGTCAACACCTCTACCCCACCTACATCTATGTTTGCCACTCCCTGGGCTGGGAACCTCAGTTTCTGTGCCCTCCTCCCCATCATTTATTATAAAGGCCGCAACTCCCTTGCGGCTGTGCCTGGGTCTGTCATCCTTGATGCCCAGGGTAATGTCAACTTCAAAGTGTATTCCCACTTCATTCTTACCAGTGGTGGTGTCTATGGCAGTCAGCCTGTCTGGTGCATAACCTTGATGCCCAGAGTCTGGTTCATAATGCCAGACACACTTGCTACCCACACAGCCCACCTCCCTATCCCCCTGCTCAGCATCATATTGGGTGGATCCAACAGCATCCTGATTTCACTGGATGACCCATCCACTAAAGAGGTGGTGAATCACCTCCTGTGGACAGCCAAGCACCATCACAAGGCTGCCACATATATCAAGCATGTCCAATGGACACCTCCTAAACTCTATGACACACTTCATCAGCATGCCCTCGATTGCTGGCTGTCAATTCTGATGTCTCAGTATGGCACGAAGGTCCCCCTCCAGTCTAAGCCCTTACCTTGGGGTGACAACAATGCCTGGCAGAGGTGGCTCAAGGAGACGTGGGAGCACCCTTGTGGTGGCTCCTAGCCAGCCATAGGTTGTGCTTGTAGGTGCACAATACCTTCGTGTGCTCTAGCACTGCCTGGCTTGGTGCCCCAAGCTACCAGTCCTTGAGTCGGTCGGGTGCAGTGAGTTGTGTGTCTTCTGGTTGTGCGCGAGTAAGGTACAAGCAGTGCATGCACATGTTGGTACACAAGTACTTGGGCTAATGCCCTTAGTGTACAGACCTGGGTATCTGTCTTGTAATGCGAGTTCTAAGAGTTGTCCCCTACCCTTGATGGAGGTAGAGACATGAAGATAGAAGGTTCACAAGTCAAGAGGGAAGACGCAGGCAAGGGGAGTTCGGGGTAATGATAATAGGATTGCAAGACTCAAGTCAAGCTTAAGGTTTGACCGTTCATAAGTACAGGTCTTATATACTACCTGGTACTAGTCAGTATGAGTCGTTGTATGACCTAGTCATAGTATAGTAAGTGATCAGTCATTCGTACAGTAAGCAGCCAAGGGAGTCAGTAAGAGTCGTATAGTACTCAGTCAGAGGGAGTCGTTGAGGCTGCGCACAGGAGTCAGTCAGAGTCAGCATGGCTACACAGGCCACCAGTATTGTATACAGTCAGTTAGGCCAAATATGGTAAGCTGAGTCACATGTCAGGGAATGGTTACTAGGTCTGGCACTTGACTGGTCAGGTGCACGATAAGTCACATGGTATCATGTGATAGGTCACATGCCTGGTCATGTGAGAAGTCTAGAGTTAAGATCAGGTTATCAGTTACAGGGTTGTGGGAGTGATCACATGCTCCCCAGTCATGTGGCACCAAGTCAGGTGCATGAGTCAGGTGATAGTTTAGGTAATTGGTCAGGTGATATGGGTCAAAGGATAGCGATAAGATGGAAAAATGGTGTCCGAATGCTACAACCCTGGCTTCAAGGGAGCATATCAATATATTGGCCTCCCACTTGTCAACAGGGGGGATACCTGACAGCCCACCTTATGGGCCTGAAGGCCCTCCTGTCATCTCTTCCCCCCACCCTTCAAGGGACTGTCACTTCTGGTGACCCCTATCATTCCTTCCTTCATTCCACAGCTGCCCTCCTTATCATGCCAGAGCACTACTCTTGGGTCTTGTCCCATATGTGTTTTTTTTTTTTTGAATTCACATTTATTGTCCTTATTGCGTAATATCAGACAAAATTGTATGCTACTATCTATCCTACTCTGTGTGTAATGCCACTCATGCCATCCTGTTCTGACTCAGCACGCAACTGCTATGCATGCTGTCTTCAACACATGTGTGTCTTTCAAACACTGGTGGCCACCGCCACTTGCACCCTAAATCATGCACAAGGTGCTGATGACAGGAGGTGGGGCAAACCCAGGTGACGAGGGGAGGAGGGGAAGCAGGGGACAGTGGGATATACTTGAAATAAAGTAAAAGGGGGGGTAGGAGGGGGGAAAAGGCTGAAGCACCTGTTTAGGGGTTGGTGGACAAAAGGGGTATGCAGTCAGGGGTTATAAAAGGAGGGGTGTAGAGGGGAGGGTGACCTGTCAGGCTATATTGCATCTGGCGAACATGTGATCTTGTGGGTATTGTCTGATCTAGGGGATAGCATTGGCTGCCTTAGCAGAGCACCAGAGGGCACGCGCTTTCCTCTTGGAGGACCTAGCAGAAGGAGGTGAGGAGGTGGGGGCCTGCTTCAATGAAGATGCCAAAGCGGCAGCAAGGTCCAGGATCACTGTCGTATTGCCATCAAGGATGGCAGACTGCTGAAGAGCAGCAAGCTGCGTGACAGAGACTGCAGGAGGGGCTTGCAGACGGACCTGGCTGGTGACTGACTCAGCCACAGACCGGGCATTCTGGGCCTTCTTTGCAAACTCCACTGCTTCATGTTTGGCAGGGGAGGGGGGTGGGTTGCGCCAGCACACAATGCAGCACTGGGCTCTAAAAGCATACACGTTATGTGCATGGATAAGGGAAGGGGCAAGGCTCCCATCCAGGTCTTCAAAAGTGATGACTAGAGAGGACTATGACCCAGGTTGGTAGAGGGAAGGCCGGTGCACCCAAGAGGGCAGCTGGCAAACCTTAAGTTGGCATAGGGAGGGGTTGTTGTCAATAAGGGACTGCCAACAGGCAGCAGGAGAATGTGTGTGGGGGTGTCCTTCAACAACGCCAGTGGGTATGGAATTAATCATAACCTTACCCCACTTGACATTCTGGCAGGAGAAGATCTGCGGATTGTCTGGCAAAGCCCAGGATATGGCAGAGGTGAGGAGGGAGGAGGTAGCAAAGAGGGCATCACAACTGACACCAGGACCAGCAAACATGACCAAGTTCCCCTTGGGCATCCACTTTGCAGCGGACACCCGAACATTGGCATGGATGGGATCAGCGGAAAGCACAGCGTTACAAACATTGACCAAAACAGGGGGCGCAGTAGCCGCCTTGGCACAAAGGGTCTGGACGAGTGTATGATGTATGAGGCTGAGCATGAGGCTGGGCCTGGGAGGTGGAGGGGGGTTCTGGGCATAGATCTGGGCTGTGGTGGCTTTAGGGCCAAGGGGGGGGGGGGGTTAAGGGGGCCTGGAGTGGACTTTGCTTTTGCAGCAACTTTAGCAAAGGACACCTGCTTCTTACCCTTTCTTTTCCCCATCGCCTCTGCTATTACAGCAGGGGAAACAAGGTCAATAGGGGCAGGGGAGGGGGCAGGGAGTGAGAAGGGGGCAATAGGTCGCAACATCAGATCCACAGGAACCTCAGAAAGTTCCCAGGCTCACATCTTGCCCTTTTCCAAGGGGTGTGGCATCGGGGTGTAAATGTGAGAGGAAGGCAAGGCCGGAGAATCACTGGATGCCATAACGGTGTCTTCATCGCAAGGAAGGGGGGAGGGGAGAAGGGGGTCAGAATATTGGGGGGTGGGAGAGATCTTGATGGGAAGTTGAACAGGGCTGACTGTAGTGGGAAGGCAGGGTGGGGAGAGAAAGTCCATGAAACCGTCAATGGCTGTGTCAAGGCCAAAGGAATTGATAGTCTGAGCGTCAGGAGCCAACACTGCCCAAAGGGCCATGGCAGACCCAAGGAGGGTCTTGAAGGTAGTGGGAAAAGGGAGGTCAGTGATACTGCCTAAGAGCACATTGACGTCACCTTCATCAACACCATCGGCTTTGATGAGGGGAGGAATGGGGGGGTGATAGGGGGTAGCACTGCAGTCCACAAGGGGGGTGTCAGCATATGAAAGGTCATTGAAGATGAGGTTGCCAGGGATGGCAGAGTTGACCATGTCATCAGTGTAGCCAGCAGCATAGTTGATGGTGAGCAGTGAACTATCAAGGGCCTTCTCAGGGAGAAAGACCTCTTTAGGGGGTGAAAGGTTGTGAGCAAGAAAGCAAACATGCCCAGGGTGTAAACTAGACATGATGGTGGTAGGAGAGAAAGAAGGATGGTCCCATATGTGTTACAATCCCACCCCATTTTTCCTTTTACCAACAGACTCTATGCCCCTCACTGTAACACCAGTAACCAAACTGCCACCTATCTTCCCAAGCGCCACACCACCAGAGCTTATGAGACAGCTACTATCACCTATCTTCCCAAGTGCCACACCACCAGAGTTTATGGGAAAGCTACCATTACCATTGAACCTGCCAGCCTTAGAGGACATGCCACCTAAACCAGAGTGGACCAGCCCAGTCCAAGACATACCACAGTGGACCAGCCCAGCCCAAGTCACTATGACATGACCACCTTCCCCTGTGATGTCCATCTACCCATCCTTTGACCTACCACCAGTCAAGCCCCCTGTCCCTATCCCTTGGAACATCCATTGATGGGAGTACTCCTCAATGGAGCAGCTCACAGAGCATCCACTAGAAGACTTAGACAGTCCCATGGAGGATGTGCCACCCATAGAGCCAGAACCAACCACTTACTATCTACCAGATAGTCCTGAAGGCCACATGCATACCTTGTCCCTGGAAGAGTCCCCTATTGAGCCATGGCAGAGATGGCTTACCAAACCTAATAGCCCTGTGTCCTGCAAGCACTCCCTATTGCCCACTAGTCCCTCATCCACACCTATATGCCAATGCACCAGTAGAGAAGGCAGCTACAAGTCAATCACACCTGCCACCTTATTGCCCATAGCTAGCACCTTGCCCCAGAACCCAGACAACCAGACAGGATCCTCAGAAGGATCCACGGATACCTCCTCATCCCCACAGAGCCCTGCAGAGGCTAATGCCAACAACATGGCCCTTAATTGGGTATCTATCAAAACCAACTACCAGAAAGGGTAGTTGCTTACACTAGATGCCCATTAGACCAGAATGGGTGCATGGCAACCAGATTGCCTTGGATCAATCTCAAACCTCAGATTCATCATCACATCATGACAACGCTTCTCTTCTTGGAATGACCCACCACCATTGTTCGACCCTTAAGGATAGATTAGGCAATTCCCTGATCTCTTATTCACTTCTTACTCATTCGCTATTGTTCGACTCATACAGACCGCAGCACTTATCCGCAGACCTTCATATAATACAGACAGCCCCCTCTTGACCAGAGCTACCTACCTTAGTGATTGTGGCCTGTGCGCCGACCTGCTTGTATATAAGTGCCTAGTATTTCAACAGTCAAGCCCTAAGCTTGACTTAGTTTCCAATACAACCATTGTCAATCCTTCCCTTGTGCCTCCCCTTGCCCCACTTCTTACATAAGCCACTCTGAGTTGTCTCTAGCAATACTAGAGACTCTCTACTCCTTCAAGTACTTGCCACCAGTTCAACTCTTAGTACAAGTCGTACTATCAAGGCCTGTTGCAGCCTTAACAATATGGGTGAGGTCATCACCCCACTTCACCTCAACAGGCCTTACAACATTGCATACTTTGGGCAAGTGCATGATCTTGACATGGAAGCTGTGGCACACCTCCTCGCCTTGTATGGTATAACCACAGATAAGGCTAAGACTTGGTGCACCTGGGCATATACCTATGTTGAGATAGACCTGCTGGCCCACCCCACCAGCATGCACATACAGTTGCTATGCCTGGCACAGGACCACACACATGAGCGTATCGACACTGATTCCTCTTAGGTCCTCAAACGACTCAATCCACTTGTGCCTGGGCATTACAACCCAAAGTGCACTGTGTGCAATGCTTGTAGCCTGTCTGCCACTACCTTGGCATCTCAGGCGGTTGCTGGTCTGTCCTTGGTGGTCACCAACAACATGCCCATACCCCCCCTTGCATCCAAGGAAGAAGTCACCCACGCTGGGTACAGTGATGACCTCAGTAAGGACACTCAAATGGGCCCTGCTTAGGTGCCCCTTGTGTCTTGACACGTGGACTCTGCACCTTTGCATGCACTACATTATATACCCTACTCCCACATTTCTCTTGTACCTTGCCTGTGCCATGATGTACTGATTTACTCATGCCTGCTAGACATTACCTTCTCATGTTTTTCCAGACAATTTTTTTTACCTACTGTTTTCTGTCTTGCCTCTTCCCCTGGGTTTTGTCTGGTAGGGGGGGTGTAAGGTGGGGTATGCACCTCACTTAATCACATCACATATTGTCAGACCATATACTGAGCAATTGCAATGGCCACTCACCTGTTCCTACATCACATGTCTGCAACACAGACATTTACACATTTACACTTCATATATTTTCATCACTCCCTAATTACAGAGCAATATTATGCTTATTGATTACTCATTTATGATAGTTGTTCACAAGTATATAAACCTGCCCTTCCATGAGTGGAAAGGCAGACTACTTCTTTACATCACTTTTGACAATAGACCCTGCTGTTTGCACTGGTTCAGTTGCCCAGAGCTTTAAGAAGTTCAAGTTGTTCATAACAACTCACAATCCTCTCATAGCATGTCCCCAGACATGTTACAAAATCCCACATCATATAAAGCTTTGTAGCCATATTATAGAGCTTTGGGACTTACATATGCATGACCTTAAGAAGAAGATGCAGGTACATCTGTTACTATACAACCTACTAGGTATTCTATCTTCTTATTTATGATATAGGGAGCTCTCAGAAAGATCTCATTTATAGTTGATTGTTGGAGTGATCCCAATCTAATGCCATTCATGGCAATTACAGCATACTGGTCCAACTATCAGGTTAAGGATACTCAACAAGGACAGTGCTATATCACTGGCCTTCAATCTGAGCTTGTTGCCTTCCATTGCATGGCCTGTTGACATACAGGTGAACATCTAGTATCTGTGTTCTTTTTTTTTTTTTTTTTTAAATTCTAGTTTATTGTCCTTAGCAGACCTAGGCCATCAGACATGTGCTATAAGACTAGAACAGCAATCTGTATGTAAGCTAAATAAATCCATTACCCAGGTGTTACTCTTAGCACTACAACTTGCACTCTCTTCTAATTATAGCCTATTCTTGCCAATTGATAAGGTAGCCCACTGGCAGCATGAAGCAGGGGTCAAGGGTCTGGGATAAGATAAATGATGCAAGGGGGATCATGCGTTGTCATCAAGAAGCAAGGGGAGGGGGGAGTAGGAGGGGGGGAAATAGTAGTGCTTGAAGCAATCCTGATGAAATTGTGAGAGGGAAAGGGGAGATGGGGAAGGGAAGGGAACAGGGGTAGAGGGATTGAGGTCACCGGACACATGAAGGTGTCATATGCTGGTACCTAGGCTGGGCTTGAAGCGTATGAGTGCTTGGCCAGGCTGTCAGGCAGTGAGGAGGGGGGGCATTTTGAAGAGGCTGCCTTAGTAGCGTGTCACTGATGCTCAACCTGAGCTGCCAATAAAGCAGCCCAGGCCATTGAGCACTCAACAAGTTGATTACAAGTAAGGCCTTTGGGGCCAAGCTCCAAAGAATTGCCAGTGCCTGCCTGTACAGGCCAGGCTGCCACAAAGCAACTGGGCACCATAGTAGGTACCCACAGTGGATTCTGAGACCCTTGCTGGTTGGCTTGGGTACAGGCCACATGGGCAGCCTGCTAGGCATGTCTGATGGGGAAGGGAGGGAGCTGGTGCCATTTCTTGACCTTGCATTGAGCCCCAAATGCATAGAGGTGGTGCTAGGAAAGGAGGGTCTAGGTTATTGAGCCATCTGGGTCCTCATAAGCAAGAACTAGGCTAGATCCAGATCCAGGTTGGAAGAGGGAGGGCTGGCACACCCAAGAGGGCAGCTGGCAGACCCAAAGGTTGTGGAGGGAGAGGTTGTTATCAATGAGAACTTGCCAGCAAGTGGCAGAAGCATGGGCATGGGGGTGTCCTTTGACAACACCAGTGGGCACTGAATTAATCAGTACCTTACCCTATTTGATGTTAAGGCAAGAGGAGATGGCAGGGTCCTCTGGCAGGGCCCAGCTGACAGTAGAAGTGAGGATAGGGAGGGCATTAAAGAGGGTCTTGTGTGAGACACTAGGACCAGTGAAAACAACTAGGTTCCCCTTGGGGGTCCACTTTGCAGTGGAAACCCAAATGCTAGTGTGTGTGGGCAAGGCAGACAGAGCATGGTTCATCACATTGACAAGGGCTGGGGCCATGACAGAGTCTGTGTGACTCTGCAAGGTTAATGTGAGGGTATGATGAGTCAGACTGAGCACAATGCTCAGCCAGACAGGGGGAGGGGGGGGTTTGCCAGGCCTAGGCACAGTCTGGAAGTGTTGAGTGATTTTGGTCTGCTGATGTGGCAGCTCCACCCCTCCAGGCTTTGACATGGCCTTGGCAACTATAGATACAAAAGACACCACCTTCTTACCCTTCTTCTTGCCTGCAGCCATAGCTGCCACCACGTTAGCAGCAGTAGCCAGGGTCACAAGTTCAATTGGGGCAGGGGAGGGGGCAGGGAGTGGGGAGGGGGTTATAGGGTCAACTTGATGCATCTTGCCCTTTTCCAAGGGGCAAGGTGTGGGCATCCATTCATGTAAATCTTCTGAGAAAGAGCCATTATTGTCAGTGTCAATCATGGTATGATTGACATCACATGAGAGAAAGGGGTGGGGGGTGATGTCCACAGTGGGGACAAATGGTGAGCCAGAGTAGAAGGAGGGGGTGGGGGGAATATCAACCAGGAAATATGCCAGCAAGATTCAAGTGGGGTGGAGCTGATCCCAAGTGTGATTCAAGAAGTCATAAAGTTTATGATGGTTGCAGTAGTCAGCATCTTGCAGGTAGTGGTAGTTAGTGGTGCCAAGGGCTGCCAGAGCTGCACAAAGGCTCTTGAAGGCAGTGGGAAAGGGGACCTGGTCCAGTTCATCGGCCAGGCAGCAAATGACATCTATGTCTTCACTCTCCTGAGTAAGAGGGGGGGGGGAAGCAAAGGCTCCACAAAGGAAGCAGGAGTGATACTAAGCTGAATGGAGATGTCTTGTAGGACTTCCTGCTGGAGCTCAAGTGTAGCTTCTGCAGAGAGGAGAGAACTCCCACCCTGCAGAGCTTTGAGTACATGAGGTTTGAGGGCTGCAACAGTAGTAGGGAGGGCCATTGGGAATAACCCTATGCCCAGTAGTGGTGGTTGGAGTGAAAGAAGGATGTAGTATCTGTGTTCATAAGCATACTTGACTGCTATAAGATTAAGAAGGTGCGTAACACTTTATATTTTAATCTTAGCTAATATACTCTGTCTAGATTGGGTGGTATGCTTGATAATGCAAGCAACAATGACACCATGGTTTCAATGCTTTCAGCTTAGCTTATGGCCCAAGGCATTGAATTTTCACCCCATAAACAACATATCAGGTATCTTTATTTATTTTACTATGGCACCTTGTACTGATTATTATAATTGACAGGTGCTTTCTGCACATTGTCAATCTTGCAGTATGAACAAAGCCCATAATGAAGATATAGATGTCAAGGGTGATGTGGATGGAGGAGATAAGGCAATTTGGAACCCCAAATTGGTAGTTTTATTTGATTCTTTATTGCCTGAATATGTTGCAGGCATTTCTGCATTCATGCTAATTTTGTGACAATGTTAGGCCCATGGTAAGGTAGCTTTCTTTTCCCTTGACACCAGTAAGTATCCTGTTTTTTTTTTTATTTTAATTTGATGTTTATACTCTACTGTCTATTGACAACAAGAGTCACTAAACTACCTCTACACTACTCTGTATATGAAGCTCAAGTATAACTACAACCCCTCCAGACTGTAGCATCTCTTACTTATCAAACACCTCTTTTCAAATATTCTTTGCTCTGCTAATTAAAGGGGAGGGGGTGGCATACTAAGGGGGGGGGGAGCTTGAGGGAAAGTAGATGTGTCAGCAGTGTTGTGGAAAAGAAAGGAGAGTGGGGTAAAGGGATGTGTAGAAATGATATGGGAGAGCTGTTGGACTTGAGAAGGTAGGGTATATTAAATATGATGGGTCACCTAGAAATACCACTGCTGTATACAGAACATATCATCAGAATCAATAAGATCAGAAGTGGGGGGTGATGTGGAAGAGAGGGGGGATGGCAGGGCCTGGGGAATAGGGTCCTCTGCAGTGTGGTGGGGGGCCACCTAGCAGGTGCATCCTAGTGGGTGGGGGAGTGGGCACATAGGGGGGGAGAGGGGGGAGCTGCTGGTAACCAGGCAGCCCAGAGCCTTGAGAGGTAGCTGCTGCAAAGCTATGTTCTTCCTCCTTAGTCAAAATCCTGGTGCAGACCCAAAGGTTGTGGAGGGCTACCTTGTAGGCAACTAGCAAGTCAAGGGTATAGCATTGTCCTAGGACATTTGACTGTACCAGTATAGAGAAGGCATCTTGCAGTGAGGTGGGGGAGAATAGAGCCCTCTGTTGCTTGCTCCTGCCTGCTCCAGCATTAGGAAACCACCCCTATGCTAGCAAGACATAGTGCCAGAGTAGTTTAGCTGTAGTCAAAGTAATGACAATAAATATTTGTTAGGCATAATGTAGGCATTACTATGTACTACAAGCTGTCAACACCACCCAATACCACCAAGTTCCATTGTTATCAAGGCTGCACACAAGGTAAAATACTCTAAAATTATCATGTAAATGTCAAGTAGCTATGTACATCAGCAAAGGGATTAATATAGAAACTATTGCAGAGTTTGAGGACTGTAAAGCTGTTCCATTCCTGGGGCATAACTGGCCCAAACTGTGGGATCAAATGAATGCTACAAATAATTGTCTCAACCCTAATAATGCTGGCAGACCTGTGACCATTCTCTGTTAGTCTAGACACCCTATATATACTATGTTTGGGATCTGGTGTTGCTGGGATTGGTGTGAACCATTCAATATATACAAGGTGCTTTGGGGGTGCATTGAGCAAGCTGAACAGCTCTGGAATAACCTTATCTGGTATCTCAAATACCATATGAACCTGCCCAATCCAATAGCCTGAGAAACAGGGTTAGTTGGATCCAAACCTTGGAGTAAATAAAGTAAAAAACTTACTTTGTCTGCTGCCCTGAATGAGGACTATATTGAATCATGCTGGGATGATCTGCCCATGTTTATCCCTTTGTTCCAGCTAAACATGGATGGTATCTATAATCTCTGATTCTTGAGCATTATTTCTAGCTGTGAATTTGATATTGTGATAGACCTGGACTATGCAGAAGGGAAGGTGCATGTTTGTTGCACACAAATGCAATGCATGCACCCCAAGCTCAGGATTCTTGATGGCAACAACAAAGTCTGCTAGCATGTCCTGAAAAAGTGGGGCACCATACTTCTAGAAAATGTTGGCAAAATGTATAGCCTTTTGCAAGGGAGATTGAGCTATTTTGATGGACTGAGCATGCACACAAGGGGGTCCAATCAGGGTCCAAGTCTAAATGCTTTGCCAGTGATTCTGCCTCCAATCAATAGAGGCAGAATGCTGTTGTATCTTCTTATGACACTCCAACCATATAGTTATCTGAGCATACTCATTTTTCCAATTTGTGGTGTGGAAAGCTTTCTTTGCCAAGTCAATATGGAGACATTCAGACTGTTCAGTATTGTAATTATCAGTTGTACTGTTACACACAGACTCTGCATATTGTAAATACTTGCCTTGAGTACCTATGGGTAAGCTTTAGAGTCTACCTTTAAAGATAAAGGTTGCATAGTTACTTTAGTGCAAAGCTAATTTAAGACTAACTTACTGTAGATAGTATTGCAGACTCTTGTGCTTGACTTAGAGCACAAGGGGATTACTTAGAGACTGAGGGGAATGGATGGGAATCCTCTAAGGAGCTTATGGTCCTGATATTATACAGAAGACCAAGTCTGGAAAGTTGGGGCTCTTCAGGAGGTCTTATATATACAAGCTACCTAGTCATCTATCTAGCAAGTCAAGGAATGTGTAGTAAACCTTGGTAATGGATGAGTAAGTAGTTACTGAGGTAAACTATCATATATAAAAGAGATTACAGTCTCCAGTAGAGAACTGCCTTACATGTTAGAGATATACCAAGGGATATAACTCTGAATGAGTTAGAATGACTTGTACAGTATGGCTGATGTAATGCATGGGAGTAGTGGTCAGAATAGGAAGGTACTGTGGCTGTAAGCTAATTAGTATGCATTAAGTGATAACTGCTAAGTATCTAGATAATAGGTAAGTCTGAGAGTACAGGAAAGTGGGAACATAGACCAGGTATCATACTAATAAGGGAGGAGAGCTAATATAAGTGAATGTGCATTATTAAGTGGTACTTAACTGCATAAATGAATGCTTGATAAATTGAAGGAGCTATAATATATACTGAACAGACAAATTAACAGGGCATAGTGGAGTAGGCTGTAAAGTTTTGGAATATAAAAGCTTTGCCAGATGCTAAGATTGACAAAGACTGCTTTGTTATTGTGAAATGCCACAAGATAGTTATCTAGCCAAGAAAGGGTGTTGCTTGTATGGCACTGGAATTGTGCTAGAAAAAGTAAGTCCAAGAGCATACATACTGCCTTGACCATACATGATAAATCCAGACCACCAGGAACTAGGAGATTGACAATTAGCCACAGAAGAATGCTATACATCTTCTTGTGCTCCAGGCCTGTGACACAAGATAGTATTGTAATACCCTTTGGAAAAAGTAGGATCTTGTGATTGGGTGGAATAGACTTGTATCATGTGTTGATAGTTAAAGGCCCAAAGATGTTGACTAGCCAGCTGGTCAAGGGTTTCATCACACCTTGAAACATCTGATGAAGGATATTGGGTGTGATTGAAATGAAGATGTTAACAAGTAGAAAGGTTGCCCAGAAGAAATATACAATAGGCTTCATTCAGTCCAGCTTTGCAAGTCCAATGAAATTGGCACATGTCCTGATCTGCTAAAAGATAACCACTGATCATACTCCTTTGTGTCTACAATGGAAATAATTTTGTATTTACCAAGCTGACCAGGAGGAACAAGGCACTTAGGACACTGCCTATTAAATGTGCAGGTCACTAGTGCCTGCTCAGGATAGTCTCCAACAAAGCTAGCAAAGATAGGATGGTATCAGTACCAGACACCATCCCTGCTTATCATTGTGAGCCCTGTTTCACCAATAGAACTGATTGGGCCTAGTACATTCTATATGCATGAATGAAAAAGGTTTGCAAGGGCATGATGGTAACTGGCCTTGCTTGGCATGCTATCCAATTTGGTTGTCAGAACATATCCAATTAGTATTTGTATATGGTGTGATGGTTTTTGACAGATGTTCTTGGGAATGTTGCCAATCATAAGATATATTGGGTATGCCATTTTGTCTCTGAAGAGTGTAAGCTGTATTTTGTTGGAGGATACAATCACTGGTATAATTGTACCTCCTGGTCAGCACACCTCTAAGTCTTCCTAAAATTGAAATTATCAGTACATAGTTCCATGTGGAAATGAACAACATACCTGGACTGTCCACCACCAGTCACTTGTATACATTTCATTGTAGATATGGGAAGTATGCATGTGGCTTGTATAGTGTTGCTCAGGGGCAAATGCCATATCCTGTGCCCAACTGGGATTACCATAGAGTGAGCAGATACATTCCAGAACATCCTGTAAATAAAATTCAAGTTGTTTGCCTCCAATATCTAGCATATTGCACTGGAAATGAGGCCACCCAGGTAATTCAGTGTTGATCACATTATCAAGTTCCTGGATGGAGCAATACAACAGTCTGAGCTTATTGACAATCTTGGTTCTTGAATTAGTACAAGTCAAAATTGAACATAGAGAAAAGTCTGTACCTCTGGAATTGCTAGCAGTTCTGTCACTGCTTATGATGTTGATCCATGTATTTTGGCCCAATGTGCAAATAACCAGTCATATTCAGATGTAAATAGGGACCAGATTGAGTCCCCATCTGTGCCCCACTATGATTCATAAATGGAATTTCCCATGCAGCATGCCATGCATTGGGGCACCTATGCTTGCAGAAGGGAAGCAGTCAACAACCACAGTTGACTTTGCCTCCATGCTGCCTGCCTCCATGTCATTGGGCAGTTGTTCAGTGCATCTGGCATGTCCAGTGACTTGTCAATAGTGGGCTGATCATAATCAGGGGTTGCAAAAAAACAATTGATTTGTGCTAGCTGCTTGAAGGCATCTGTATTGCCTAGAGCATCTTCATCCACAACCTGAGATGACCAGGTTGAGGATAGCATCAGCAGTGATACCATACAAGAAAAGGCCATAGATAGTAGACAGGATTGAGATGTCATAACAACATGGTAACAGTGCAGATCCTGAGTCCTGATAACATGCTAAGAGAGACCACAAGGGGTGAAATCTCTCTTACAACCAGGGCACTGTACTTGAGCAGGTAACATGGCATTCATGGTCAGGGTGGAGGTAATAAGAACAGGGACTAAAAATGGTGGTCAGAGATAGAGGGGGAAAAAAAATTGCCTACAAACAAATTTGGTCAGCCAGTACTGCCACACAAAGATAAAAGGGGATGTACCTTTTATATGAATATCATCCCCATTCCTGTCTTTTCTTGCCATAAATCACACTCTTTTCACTCACTCACTCACTTTGCTTTGACAATGCCACCATGCATAGCACATGCTATATACAGCCAAGGGCTGCTACCAATTTAGCCAGGTGAGAACATCCTTTATTTCATAGTAATTGTCATTGGCCCAAAGTTACTGAACCAACAGTGCTGGCAGGCAAAATAAAACTATGTCTACAACTAGCAATGGCCCTGAAAGTAAGTCCACCTGGGATGTCATTAGACACATTTAACACACCACAAAGCTGTTGTAATCTGACCTGTAAAGGGCCCTTGAGTCACAGAGGACCAAGGGGACTGCAATGGAGGGATTAAGACTAATTTTATTACAGAGGATAGTTTACTACACACCTGCAATAGAGGGATTAAGACTAAGGGAAAAATCCACTCCACTGCAGCAAATATCAACCTGACTAAGCTGTAACTTCACTAAATAAGGAAAGGCATTCTGGCATGTCATTCTGCCACAAAATTAGAGCTAAGGTTATGTCTCAGCATCAGAAAATAAACAAAATAAACACAACAAAAGCTTGCAGGAAATGTACCCTTTCATCTACTCAGCCCAGTAACCCCCAAAATTCTACTGCACCATGAACCAACAATGGGCCACCCCTGGCAAAGAGAATGCAGAACAGTGGTATGTGTATTGCAGATGTAGGGAATTGAGCTGATCAATAATTGAAGGTCCTATATATGGTCCCCCTATTTAGCCAGATTTAATGGGTCAGGGATCACTAGCTTAGCAAGGGCAACTTACCATTATTGAGGAGCCCATATAGCACATGTTGTTGTAGTACTTGGTAGAACCCATGTGCAAATTGGTTGTATGTATTAGAAAAAAACAATGTGGGCCAATTTTTGGTAACAAGTGCATAAGTTTGTATGAGCCCATGGAGATATGTGTTGTGTTTATTTACTTATTTTGATGTGCTGAGGTGTCACCTTAGCCCTAATTTGTGGCAGAATGATGTGCCAGAATGCCTTTCCTTATTTAGCAAAGTTATGGCTTAGTCAGGTTGATATTTGCTGCAGTGGAGTGACTTTTTACCTTAGTCTTAATTGCTCCATTGCAGTCTTTTTTTTATTATAATTTCCATTTATTGTCCTTAGCTTAGCCATCAGATATGTGCCTAGAGACTACTATACCAACCTGTATGTAAGCTAATACTAGTCTGTTACCTGGGTGTTACTCTTAGCACTACAACTCTGCAATCCCTTCTAACTACAGGCTATACTTCCTGACCTGAAAGGCGGCCCACTGGCAGCAGAGAAAAGGGGTCAAGGGTCTGGGATAAGACAAGTGATGCAAGAGGGGGATCAGAAGTTCTTATCAAGAGGCAAGAAGGGGGCAGCAGGAGGGGGGAAAAGAGTGTGGTGCTAAACACACTTTGATGAAATTGTGAGAGAGGAAAGAGGGTGTGGGAAGGGGTAGAGGGCAGGGACAGAGAGGAGGGATGGTGCACAGACCCTGTAAAAATGGGCATCTTTCAGCAGCACACCTAGGCCCATCTAGAAGCAACAAGTGCTCCACAGGACCAGGGCTGCCAGTGTACAGGGCACTAGGCTTATATGGGGACTTCCAAAGAAGAAGGGGGGCCCCAATCCCAGCCTATTGGTGGACCTGGCCAACTTGGGCATCAGCAAAGAAGGCCAGGTAAAACTGGAGATATTATACCAGGCCCTAAACAAGGGTCATGCCATAGTAACCCCCCCACAAGTCCAGCTGGTTACCATAAGGTAGACAGCCAAGGGCAACTTAGTCATCACTGGGGGGGGTCCAGCACAACTCCATACACTCTCCAATCAGCCACTCCCCATATTAGCATATCCCTCTTATATTCTCTCAACCTGTCTTCTGACACCCCTATCACCCAACCACAACCCAACACAAAGTAGTCAAAAATTACCATTAATGGCATCCCTACTGGTACATCACTGGCAAGGTCCCCCCTCTCCCCCAATAAGTGCCACACAGTGCTTGCAGCATTAGACCATACCTACACTACCCTCTCAATCATACAGTGACCTAGCTGGGTCTGCCCACCAGCCTCCTACAAACTAGGCTCTATCTTCTCTCTCTTAGTGGCTTTCAAGGACCCAGACAGCAGCAAACTGAAGGTGCTACTGGCTGAATATTACCTTATATGCTTTCAGCAACAGAATATCAGTCCTTAGGTGGAAGTACCACCAGCAGAACTCCAAAGGCAAATCCAAATCAACTGCCAGCCAGCATGCCAATGCCAGTGACACCAATGACAACAAGGATGTCAACCAACTGCTCTCAACCCTAGCCTCATATTCTGAACTTTCCTACAAGACAGCCAGCATACCACTAGTACAGCCCATATCCAAATCCACAAGGACATCAAGGCCACTTTGCCCCTTTAATACCTGATAGGAGGGCATTGCAACATTCAAAGCACCTGCACCACCAAGCACCTGTTGGATAGGCAATCTGTTATATTGTTGAATCCACTTTCTATACCCAAGGCTAGGTAGCTCAGTTGGTAGAGCACCTGGTATATATCCAGTAGGTCCTGGGTTCAATCCCTAGTCTGGCCATATTCTTTATATGCCCCCACATATAGTCCCTCCAAGGAGGCCCCTTCATATGTGGTATCCCTCTAATAAGGTTCCTCTGGGGTGCATTTCCAATAGCACCAGCCCTCAATCCAAACCTCAAGTGGCTTCCCAACAAGCCATGTCTTGTATGTCAACCTTTTCTTACCTTCCAGCATATTGGTCCAAGGGCAAGAAAATTTGCAGACAATATATATAGACCTTCTACATATTACCATTGTCAGTTATTACTCATACACACCCAGACTACCATTTTGAAGTCCTATATGGGGCATCATCTCCTGAGTTGTCTGTCTCCTATCATTTACTTTTCTTACATAGGGCCTTAAATGTGCCCTAGGTAGATTGTGCTTGATGTGGTAGATTAGATTATAGCAGACAATAAAATGGTTCAAAAAAAAAAAAAAAAGCCAGTCTTATTTCTAGAGTTAGGCCTTAATCTTGATAATAGTGGCATGGTGGATATAAATAAGGATGATAGCTGAGAGAGTAGATTGGAGAACAACTTGGAGGGAGACTCAGATGACAAGATAGAGAACAACTTGGGGCATGATTTGGAGGACAAGGGGATCAACTTAGAAGATAAGAAGAACAATATGGACAATTGCATGGAGGCCACCAGATATGAGCCAAAGGCAGAAGAAGATATCTGCAGGTAGAGGGAGCTAAGGAAGCAAATCAAGAATAAGTCTTAAGCAGCACTATAGAATAATAGCCAGACTAGGAGTTGAACTCAGGCCTACTGGATATATACCAGGTACTCCTCCTATTAAGCTACCTAGCCTTGGGTATAAGGTGGTATTGCCTCTCTATTACCACCATTGTGGCAGATTGGACATCCAACACTGAGTTAGAGACAGCACACAGACAATAGAGTCTTTTAAAGTTCCATTATGTAAGCCCATTATTGGTCCCATTAATTTTACCATTAAGTTGTTTTTAGAGCCAAACTTCAATTAATAATCAGAAAATTAATGGGTAATTAATAGGTAACTCTGAAACCCCCCTCTGTGAATATGGGAATAATGGGCTAATTAATGGGATTACTTCATCTCTGTAACCTGTTGGTATGGTGTTAGCATTACCAATTTTTTGAGTCTCTTACCCACCTGCAAAAATTGTTAGTGCTTATTGTCTGGGGTGTTGCCAATACATGTAAGCATGCTATACAAACCCCTCCATTGAAAACTACTCAATGATTTGGATGACACCAACTATTCTTTAAAATGTGCTCAACTTTTCAAATATCTGCAAGATATGACTATCAAACCCTTCATCTTACCCAGTAACTTTGGATTCCTCCACCATCTCTTCAATATTGAGCATTAGCAGTGTTAGCAGCATCAGCTCCATCTTCTCTCTTGACTCAGATGATAAGTTGTCCTTCCACCCTACTCTATCACTCTTGCTTTCACCTTTGGTATTTAGGAAGATGTACTACATAGCAATGCAGGCCCACTTCAACAAATTATGCTAAGACCTCCTTACTTCAAGGGTTCTTTGCAAGAACCCAGCAATCAAAAAAACATTGCAACTTCACCTTCTTAAATATAGGAGCACTGGAAACCTTGATCAGTACAGGAGAAGGGTATGTGTTGACCCTGCTACCTTTGATGGCATTGCCAACAAGATCATCTTCTATAACAACTCCAATGTCCCCCAAGCCCCAATTGAAGTTCAACTTGCCATCTTCTTGTTTTGTGCCAGCCATTACAGTAATGCTACCAGCCCAGAAGCAATAGGACAGTGGGCTGGTATCAGTCTGGGCAGTGGTGAACTGCACCAACTGTGTTATGGTAATGCTTCTATTCCTATATGATGAAACCATCCACCTTCCAACAACAGCCAAGAAGGAGAGTGCAAAGGCATGGGTTTCCAGGCAGGTATGCCCTGAGTGGAGTAATGGCCATCTTATGGTCAATGGGACAAAGTTCTTATTGTTCCAGCAGCCTGGCCTTATGGCAATACCTGGTTTGACAAGAATCAGTCCTACTCATTGGACTGCCAGGTATATTGTTACATTTATCTACACTGTTGCAATCTGACCTCTTCCCAGCTTATCACCCCTCCTGATTTGCTTATCATTGTAGACTATACTGTTGGCCTTACTGGCAGCATCCACAATTCATTTGCTTTCTAGAGTATGTTAAAACCCAAGAAATAAAGGGCCCTTGAGTCACAGAGGACCAAGGGTGACCACAATGGAGCAATTAAGACTATGTTTATTATAAGAAACAATAAGCTACACACCTGCAATAGGAAAGCTTATAGAATTATATGGAAATCTCTGGAAAATATAAGAACAATCTATAGGTAAGTTAGGTAAGCAAGGAGAAAGCAGTCCGGAGTTGCAGACAGAAAAGGAACAAACAGATTATATAAGTATGGGGTAGTCTATGACAAAAGCTGGAGCCTGAGCAGGCTGCAGCACTAGCTGAGCCAAGCCAAGCTGCCATTCCTGTTGGCTACTGCTGAGCCAGCTGAGCCAGCCCTAAGCTAGCATGCTCTTTTTTTCCCCTCACCCCAGTCTTACCCCCTCTATATCTTGAAAACAACAACCTATTGGAAGTGGAGGAGCAAAGCTCAAAGTGGGGCAAAGTGAGGACATGTGAAAGTGTGGTAAAAGCCTTGATCATTCTGTGTGCAGTAAAAGCACTGGTTATATACATGCATTGTTTATGAATTCCTACTGCCAGGGTATATGAATATAGATGAGTTTGTAATTCATATACGCACACAAGCTGAGAATGATGGAGCGAAGAGGCATACAGGAGACTGGAGTGGGAGACACCCACTTGCTTACAGTTGCTGACTATTCTCCTACACTATGTTAAGTATTGGTGGATAGTACAGATATGGTTTATGGGCAGTTAGTCATACTGGCCCATGCATTCTGTATCCGATTTGCCAATCGTATTCCTAAGACTCCCCCTCAAACAGATGCTAGACCCATTTCAACTATGTGCTTCTTGTGTTTCAGGTGCGGTAATGCTTTCATGAGGACGTCAGCGGTTTGTTCCAGATTTTGGCAACTTTCGACAGTAATAAGTCCCCCTTGGATGAGCTCTCTTATGAGATGCCAACGTAGATCTATATGTTTTGATCATTTGTGGAATTGGGGTTCCTTGCCATTGCCAGAGATCCTTCATTATTGCCTTGGATCAGCGTAGGGTTTTTCTCTTGTAGAAGGCCAAGCTCTGAATATAGGTTTTGTAGCCAACAGGCCTCTCTTGCTGCCTCTAAGAGTGCGACATATTCCGCTTCCATGGAAGATTGAGCTTGTATGGTCTGTCTCTTTGAGCACCAAGTTATTGCTCCATTTCCGGCTAAGAAGACATAACCCGAAGTAGATTTACTATCTTCCGCGTTTATGAAAGCTGCATCCGAATATCTGAAGAAGTCAGAGTCTTGAGGGTGTGCCGTGTAATGAATACCATGAGATTGTGTACCAGACAAGTATCGTAGAATGCGTTTCAAAGCCATAGAATGCAATAAACTTGGATTGGCTGTATAGGAAGCCAGCCTGTTAACTGTGTATTGTATATCAGGGCACATTGCGTTTGCAATATATTGTACTTCGCCTAATAACCATGCATATGAATTGCTGTGATCACCGATATTCCCCTTGGGGTTTGGCATGATGGGTACATTGGGATCCAATGGAGTGGTAACCCAATCAGCTAGTCCAAGACCTTTCTTGAGCAAAATAGATTCTATATATTTGCTTGAAGATATGGTAATTGAATCTTCACCCATTGTTATTTCGATTCCGACGATCTTCTTCAGATCTCCAAGATCCGTTACTTCCCATTCACTTTTAATGTTGGTCTTCATCTTTTCCATGAGTATGACCATCATTGCGAATAGAAGTAAGTCATCGACCCATATGGTTATAATGGCAAAGTCTTTGCCAACTTGCCAAATATATACACAAGGATCAGATCTCAAGCACACATATCTGCGCTGCTGCAATTTTGTGTCTAGTTCAATATTCCACTCCCTGCCAGCCTGCTTAAGGCCATACAGCATTTTGATTAACAAGCATATGCATCCGGTTCCATCGCCATACCCCTCAGGCTGTTGCATATAGACGTGCTCCTTGAGTATCCCATTAAGATATGTGCCTTTGACATCCATCTGCTGGATATGCAACTTTCTTGTGGGGGCTATGGCTGTCGCGAGTGGTACTTGCGCCCCCCAGTCTCAGCTACAAACCTGTAACTTCAGTACCACGTGACCATGGGAACATATCACATGACCCTACACGTGACTCATCACGTGACCCCTTCGCCACTTGTACATCACGTGACTTATCAGCACGTGACCCTGGGAACCTATGACCCCGTGACCCTGGGAAGATAACACATGACCTATCAAGGAACTGGTCATCAACAATGTCACATGACAAGATGCGCTTTGGACGCGTGTCTAATCTGTTGATCAACACGTGGCAGATCGTGGGAACAATCAACAAGACGCGTCCACTAAACAATCAATGAACACGCGACGCGACTCGATCAACGAAGACGCGACTCATTAGGGCTAGACCCTAATCGAGATGTATAATGTAATCCGCAGTTGCTGCGCATTGACTGCGCAGTCCCCCGTTACTTGTAAATGTACCTACCCTAAACTGTGCACAGACCACCCTGTATTAGTATATAAGACCTACGAATTTAGGTGAACAGTCCTTAGACTGTTCTCTTGTCAATCCCCACACTGGAGCCTTTCAAAGCTCCCTCCTCGT
>Ga0307510_10001419_pt1 | contig 26314 bp, 30 predicted proteins | sample 12_EM_MG_FD_207224 | JGI IMG/M metagenome (GOLD analysis project Ga0307510, IMG submission 207224) | Populus trichocarpa ectomycorrhiza microbial communities from riparian zone in the Pacific Northwest, United States - 12_EM | ecosystem: Host-associated > Plants > Roots > Unclassified | place... | reverse complement strand
GCACGATACTTGAAGAGCTTCGAAAACTTGGGGGCAGTCCTCTCAGATCACCTTGGTTGGCAAGTCGACGAGCTGAACGAGTCCCCGCTGCTCTCCGCCGTCATACACGACAAGATAGATATTCTGAGACAGCTATTCGTTCTTAAGCCGAACCTCATGGAAGAAGCATTTCACCAACGGTATGGATCGCCGTGGACTTACTTTGTCATGACAGTGCTGATAACGAGGCAGGACGAAGTTGGTCGGATTCAATGCGCTTTTGGCTGCAGCGTATTATTGCTCCAGCACCGAGATCGTGGACTTCTTGTTAGAAAAGGGCTGTGACCCAAGCGAGCGTGATACTCGTGGGTAGGTCAAAATCTCATCTTGTCCTTCGATCAACTCATGACGGGAATCTACCAAGCTGGAATATCTACCACCTCGCTTGTCTATCCGGAAACCCCAAGAGGGCCAAATTTGTGGACCATCTACTTAAGACCCTTCCGGAGGAGCTGACGCACGAGCTCATGGCGCAAACGTCCAAAGAGGCTTTTAATACGGTACAGTCCCATCGTTTAGCCTGATATAGTGTTGCTCACTCTGCGTTGGTGCAGCCTTTGATGTTGGCCGTGAAGCGGAAGTATACCACGACTACCAGAACCATCCTGGACTTCGGGGTTGACCCAACCATCTTTCTTCGCAAAGATGCCGACGGGTCTATTCCCTTGCACATTGCCGTCCAAAACACAAACACGGCTCTCGTTGAAGTTCTCCTCCGATACGGTCCTACGGAACAACTCTACACAGAGAACAGCGTTGGACAAACACCGCTAGACATAGCTAGCCTCAAATTCCTCCCACGGTCGACTGGTTCTGTTGGGGTATCTGTCCCGAACGTACCGCAGGTCAATGTGGTCAACCAGGTGAATAGCTTGAAAAGCACTGCTCCGTTTGACGTGGAGAAGCAAAAGGAAGAGGTCCCGAAGCTGCGTGCGACTCTGGACGTACTCCTCGCAGATGGCCGCCTCGTGAACGGCACCAAGCTGGCTACTGAACTCCTCGCCTTTGCGAGCCGTATGGAGGAGAAGCTCGCCGCCGAGATCGCGAAGAAGGACGCAGCGAAGGAGGCGGCCGAGAAAGATGAGGTCGATCACGAGTCCGAGGCGTCTTGTGACACCCCAGAAAGCACCTATGTCCTACTTCGAGACGCGGCAGCGGCCCGCCCCGGAGGCCGACGGCTTGTGCATTTGGCAGACGTACAGCAGTCTGTACAGCGCAGCCTTGCGCAACAGGGCGCAACGAGTTTTGCCAATCGGGGCCACCTGTCAGTGACCTGGGGGACCGAAGAAGAGGAACCAACGCAAGCTAATCCTGAGGCGCAGCGCATCGCGCAGTTGCAGCGACGAAGCCTGTTCAATTTTGCGCCTACGAACCAGCCCTCGGGCCATGTCAATCTCTTCGGTGGTGAACCCATTCTGACTCACATACACGGGTGGTACGGTTATGGGTTGTATTAGTAGGAAGTCTCTTTCTGTTGTCTCAAATTACGATTAGAGCAGGCAATATTCCCCTCTCTGATGTCTTGTCAATGACTTGAATGTTGTAAACCGAATGCAGGCGAAACAAGTTGTGATGTCCCTGCTGTATCAGAGTCATTCTCTGCGCTGTTACGGTGAAGTGTGTTTGTCCTTCATTCTGTTATCCCCCTACCATCATGGTTGCCTCTGGGTACTGATGGGGAAAGCACCCCTCGTTTACTGTAGCCAGGCTCGAACAGGGGGTATTCAGCACAAACGTGCGTTCTTCATGCAAAGTTTTCGTTGTAAAACAACTTGAAAGAAACGCGTGCTAATCCAACCGCCGAGTAAATGTAAAAAAAACACATACACAATCGTCCCCTGCAATTCCCCATTGGCTTTTTCTTCGTGAGATATCCCAAAAAGTTAGAAAGGGACCTGTCCAGTGTTTCAGGAAGTGGGCGGTGGTGGACATGTATCGAGCAGTCAGTCGTTGCCTGCCAAGTATATCGGAGTGGCACGATGCGGGGGGGTTGTCTTGTAACCTCATCGGCGCACCTTTTGCCTTTGTCAGGCCGAGACCTCGGGTTAGACGTTAGACCCTCAGTACTTTGAAAGGGCAAAAGTTTGGTCGGCGTAGGTACATTCGTACTGTATCACACAGACGTACCATCACTACTCCATACACGTATCGTACATCCCACGAAACCTAATTCCGCAATTGCAATTGCGTATCGCCATTCGCTTAGAAAGCACAGGGATTATTCTGAGTGGGATTACTTCCTGAAAGAGGACCAGGGAAAGGGCGACGTTGCCTCCGAGAAAAGACTGCCTTGTGTTGAAGTAGGCCATCCTTTGAATGGATTGTTTGGTTCTTCTTTGCTAATTTCCTCTTGCATACCACTTTCTCCCGAAGTTGTATCGGTAACGTGTCGTGCTTCGCCTGGGACGGTCTCAGACTTAGCGTTGACAAGTCCCAGGTCCTGTCCAGTCACTGCGTCCCGCCCCAAACCTGTAGTCCGGGATCCTTTCTTCCTATTTCTGGGTCGTTCTAGACCATCCTCTGATGTGGCGTTCGGGCCCGTTGGTTGATCATGTGTCCGACAGATTTTCCCTTCCTTTGTTTCCGCAGTGGTCCCTGCCTTTGGTCGTAGTATCCCGTCAATGGTTTTGTCCCTGTTAAAGGCCAGATTGGGCGTGGACTTACCAAATGTTCACTTCCATGACTTCCGCGTCCATCAGCCTTCTCAGGTGGGGTGGCTACTGCTTCCTTCTCTGTAGGATCGTAACTGTTCCCTTCGGCAGTTGGTCCGGTCACAGCCTGCTTCTGAGGCCTCTTCCGAGGCCCTTTCTCAGCGACATCTTTTCCCAAGTCAGCTAGAGAGTCGTCATCACTCGCTTCATGCAAGCGGGCGAACATCCTATTTTGTGCGGCTCCAACCCAGCGCGAGATCGTGGCCGTGTTGACCGGAAGCTTGTTGTCACGGACTCCCTCCCGCATGGTGGCTACAACGACGTCTTCGATGCTCATCTGACGCGCCTCCTCGAGGCTAAGAGGCAGTCGTCTCTCGCACAGCGCAGACAGCAGGGAGAACCCAATCATCCACGTTGTACTTGCGTGCGAGGAGCAGTCGTTCGCATGCATTTGGAGGTTCAATCGACTTCAACGCAAGATTGCGTAGCGAGGTAAACCCCCAGAGCGAGGAGAGGTGAAGGGCGGATCTCCACTGCTCATATGAGAGGTCGTGTTCGTCAAAATTTCTGGTCAAGAGTGTAAATCTGGGCGACGGGGTAAAGGGTTTACGAAATTACCTGGGATATATGACAGAGAGAAAGGCTTCGAAGTCCTTGCGTTCGATGTCGTCCAACGATATGATGGTGTGGAGAGATTCGTGATCGCGTACGCCAAGACGGGTAAATTTGTGATTGAAGTAAGCTGAGTCGCGAGAAAGGAAGTATCAATGAACACAATAAAGCGTGTCATCGGCCTGGAGCATTCTTATTGAGACAGACACACATAGCACCGCAAAACGTCACACACCAAAAACGTGATATTCCCATCCTCGAAAAAATATGTGTCATGTCGCAGATACGTATCGTCAGTCGACGAGTTGGAGTCTCCGGGTAGACTCGTAGACTTGGCGCCAAACTCTATTGGTTGCGTTGCAGCAGTTCCTAGGGTCATCGTATGCCGATCCGAGACGATGGAGTGGATGGAAGTAATTGGTACAGGACTTGCACTGGACAGCGGCGCTGTTGAGAACTGGGGTTGGCTACCCTTCAAAGAGACGATACGACGTGCCATCAATCAGGGTGTGTGTAATGGTGATCATTATCGGTTCAGCCCTTTATATGTACACCCACAAGAAATGACGTTGTGTATGATATGCAGAGGATCGAGGCACTGTCGAGACCTCGACGTTGTGCTACGTAGAAGACTGCGCCGCGCGAACCAGCATCATAACCATAACCATGTGTTGGTTGACACGTGACGACAGAGATTGTACTCCAGGAGTCACGGCGATTGGGGCCTTTAATTTCTATTCATCCGCCATAGTCAAGGCTGTTTCTCGACTCCGATGTAAAAGTACCTCCAATTTACTGGGTGGTAGCTAGGTTCGAATAGGAACCTTTGGGAGTGAGAGGCATCAACGCATCCTGAGTCAGCAAAGCGTCGACGTCATTGCCAGTGGGCTCTTTAACTTACGTCGTAGCAAGAATAGGTGTGTGTATGTAAAGGTGGTCCTATGATGGCATTTCTTAGTTTTGTTGCCCTTTTGGACCAAACAAAGAGCACTTTATTTGTATACTTTCGGTGTGGTATGACGATGTCAATGAAGTCCTCGCCTTAACTTCCTTAACTCTTTGCTAAGGCCTGGTGTTGTTAAAGACGGCGTGCAATGGTCCGAGGGCGATTCGTGGCCAATCGGAGAGCGGGCCGAAGGTGCCGGTACAGTCGGCGGTGTAGAGCGCAAGGGATAAAGTCGAAGAGGGGGACCAGAATGAAGACAGAGTAAGGCCAATAAAGGTCTTATGAGTGGACTGGAAGGCACGCAAACGTTGGGAGAGATGCAGACGCAAAAGGGTGATGATTCGAGGCATACTAGTAGGGTTTTTATACATTTTATCTACATTGTAAAGTAAAGCACTTGCAAACAGAATAAAGGAGGTGCGATGGCATCGGATATGGCGGATAAATACTGCGCGTGGTTGAGGAGCCTCGGTAAAACAAAATAGAAATGAAGCCTCTAATAAGACCGCTCTTCTGGCTCATAGCCCCTATTCTTCTAATATTCCGAGCGGTGTCTTGATTGGTCGTGCTGAGCTTGCTAGAATACAGCAAGGCCCCCCAGGTTGAAGGCTGGCTCGGTGTCCTCGGGTCGAACCCACGGTACTTTGAAGAAAGTACGAAAATTTCAAATTTGGTCGCCATGTCACAGACGTACCATACTCCTACGTACATCACACTCACAGAACCTGGAAGCGCACTGGCGGCGCGTCGTCATTCGCCCAGAAAAGTACTACATTATCTTGAAGGAGATTACTACGAGAATGGCCAAGAGTTCAAAATGGGGTTGCCGAACATTGCGGGAACCACTGACAATCCATTTGGTGGATCAGTCGACTTTTTCCCGCTTGCATGCCATTTTCTCCCAAAGTGACATCGGTAACGCGTTGCACTTCGCACGGGGCGGCCTCAGACGCAACATTCATAGATGCCAATGTTTCCCTGATTGCTGTGTTCTGTCCCAAACCTGACGAGTTCGACCCCCCATCCATCAGGAAAACCCCTGATTTACTTTTCATTACTTTTTTGTACTTTTTTGTACTTTTTCATGCTTTTTTGAAAAAAGCATGAAAAAGTACAAAAAAGTCCAGTCCTCTACTTTTTTTAGACTTTTTCAGGGGGTCAAAAAAGTAGACCACCTTTCAAAAATTACCTCAACTCAAAAAGTACATGTTATTAAGGAAACATTGACTGATTTGAAGAGTATTCTCCACAGACAGTTCATTTCAAGAATAGTTGATTCAGCTTCACTAATATTGCACATAAAAATAGGGTATGAATTTGTGAAATTTTGAAAAAGCACCCCAAAAGTATGAAAAAGTACATGAAAAGTAGAGGACTGGGCTTTTCCCAAGTAGTCAGTACTTTCTGGATTTTTTACTTTTTTTACTTGAAAAAAGCGATAAAAGTACAAAAAAGTACAAAAAGTAAATTAGGGGTTTTCCTGATGCACCCTTCTTTTTAACTTTCCGGGGCTTCTTTGTGGACCATACCAACTCGCCCTCTGATGCGGCCTTCGGGATCGGTGGTTTATCATATGTCGGACAGACTTTTGTTTCCGCATTAAACCCCGCCTTTGGGCATAGCGTCTCAAACGATTTCGTCCCAGCTCCAGAGCGCACCTGGACTCACCAAATTTTCACGTTCATGGCACCCGTGCACATCAACCTTTTCGGGTGGAGTGGCTACTACCTTCTCTGCACGATCGCGACTATTCCCTTCGGCGCTTGAATCGGTCACGGCCTGCTTTGGGAGCTGCTTCTCAGCGGCATTTTCCTCCGGGTCAACTAGAGAGTCGTCACCGCTTTCTTCATGGAGGAGCAGCATCCTAGTTTGTGTGGTTTTAATCTGGCGTGAGATCCCAGCCACGTTGACCAGAAGTTTATTGTCACGAATGTCTTCCTGCACGGTGGCTATGAGCACGACGTCCTCAATGTCCATCTGACGGACCTCCTCGAGGCTCACTGGCAGTCTCCTCTCGCGCAGTGCAGACAGCGCAGGAAGAATCCAATCGTCTACGCCGCGATGACCAGTTGTTCGAATGCGTTCGGAGGTTCGATCGACTTCAAAGCTAGCCTGCGTAGCGAGGCAAACCTCCAGCGCCAGGAGAGGCGGAGGGCAGATCGCAACTGCTGATATGAGAGGTCGCGTTCGTGTCGAAATCTCTAGAAGGGGCGTAAAACTGGGATAATGTGGCAAGGGATTCGTAAACTCACTTAGGATAGATGACTGAGAGGAGAGCCTCGAAGTCTTGGTTTTCAAGATCGCCCAATGATACGATAGTGCGTAGAGGTTCGTGATCACGAACGCCGAGCTGCGTAAATTTGGTAGAGAAATAGACCGAGTCGCGGGCGAAAAAGTATCGATGGACACAATAAAGCGTGTTATTGACCTGAAGCATTTACTATCGAATCGGGCGCATACAGTACCGCAGAGCGTCACGCACTGAGAATATGATATTCCCATCCTTGAAGAAATATGTGTCGTGCCGCCAATACGAATGGCCAACAGAAGAGTCGGAGCCTCCTGCCACTGGCAACATCGGGCTTGCAGATTTGGCGCCAAGCTCAACAGGATCTATAGCAGGGTCTTCGAGGGCCTTATGTGGCATTTGAGACGTCAGAGCCGATTAATTGGGACAGAACCCGCTCTGGACAGGGCCGCTGAGACCTGAGGTTGACTGCCTGTGAGAGTGCCAGTGACCATACGACGTGCCATAAATCGGGGGGCTCTGAGGTCATTATTATTGTCAATGAAAATCGTTTATATGTACACCGACAAGACAAGAAGTGATGTTGCGAGGACTCAACCTGTCAACATGTCAATTTCGACTGCGGAACTGCGGGGAACCGCAAGACGTAAGTAAAACCGTGCAGTTTGGGATATTTCATTTCAGGGCGCCTCTGTGGCGACTCACGGAACTGGCACATGACATAGTGAGAAATGCATGTGCACCTGACACGTTTAAAACACGTAATGGAAATTTCCAGGAAAGGAAAAAGGCCGACTATTCAACCAAAAAATAGGTATAGAAAACCCTTAGAATTATTAACTATTCATTAAAAATTCTACAACAATAGTCTGCAGTGGACTCGACGCGGACGCGACTTGACGCGTTCCGGAATGAATCTATCACGGTACCGCAGATACTGGCGGATACTGGCCTGCGCCGACACCCCTCACTACTCAAGTGTTGGAACACTGCCAGTGATTCTGCGATTGCCCTTCCAATTCTCACTCCGCAATTATCACCTACCCACAACACTTTCCACCGTGTCCCAGAACAAAGAGGCTACCCATTTCCTCCCGCGCATTGCTGCCTTGCCGAAAGGACCCGTATCCCTCGATGCTGTCCTTCAGCCGTCGCTCGACGACGAAGCGGAGCTTCGCAAGTTGTTTGCCACAGATAAGGGCAACCCGCGTCTCAAGGACATCCATGTTGGCCTCGTTGACGTTTTTGGTGCCCCGCGCGATATAAGGACTACCAGGGCGCGCGTCGTCACTGGTGATGTCGACCGTGATGCTCAATATGTCATGCCGTTGCCAGATCCTCAGAGACGTAAGGAAGGCTCTCCGGCAATGGTCGACAACCTCGAAGCATTCAAGAAGAACTGGAGTGTCTTCACGGAAAATTCCCTCTCTCAGCTGTCAGATTGGAGCAACGTGGTAGCTGCCGGGGGCTCCGTTCAGGCGTGTCTCATGCCACTTCCAAAGGCCGCAACTGCTAGCAAGAGGGCCATGAGGAAGCACTATCACGAAAAAGCATTCCCCTCGTCCGACATTGATTTATTTCTCTACGGTCTGACGCCGCAGGAGGTGCGTCATACCCTTTTTTTCATCGCCCCTTTCGCTGACCCTTTTCTTTTGGGAAGGCCGAGCGCAAGATAATTACCATTTATGAAGCTGTTCGCGACTCCGTTCCTTGGGACGTCATTTGTGTTCGAACAAAGCACACGATTTCAATTCATTGTGAGTGGTTCATGGTGTTCGCCAAGAAATTCATCCACAAATTTGTCAGCACAATACCCTTATCGCAGCATCCAGATTGTTCTTCGCCTATACAGCTCTCCCGCCGAGATACTCGCAGGTTTTGACGTCGACGCACCGTGTTGCGCCTATGATGGCAATCGTGTCTGGGCTAATCCCCGCGCGATTATATCTATGATGCGCCAGGCGAACACGGTAGATGTAACGAGGCGTTCGCCTTCGTATGAAGTCCGACTGGCCAAATATTCTTCCCGCGGGTTCGAGATCTATGTTCCCGAGCTGAAGCGTGGCGAAATTGACCCCACGGTTTGCCAAGTCTATCTTATCATGTCACGGTGTGCTAATGTTCTGACCATAGATCTTTGAACGCTCTATTGCCCGCGTCCAAGGTCTTGCGCGCCTCCTTGCCATCGAGAAACTCGCTACCCCAGAATCACGTAACCTATACCAGCAACGGCGCAGCGTCCTGCGTGGTCGCCCAACACAGAATAGTGGATTCATGGCACACTCCCGACGCGGACATAGGTATATAGGTGACCTCAAAGCAGATGCAGTGCTCAGAGGATTGGAATCGAGCGACTATGACATTGTCAATCTCCACATTCCCTATGGTCCGGGATGGAATGCAAGGAGGATCGAGAAGCTTATCTACGAAACTGTGAGTTTAAGTCAGCGCTCATGGGACCTATTACTAATTGCTTTTTTCGTAGGATTTTGGTGCCAATTGTGAGCTATCCACGGTCACCTTAGATTCGTACTGATTATGTGGCAGCTCCATATAATCCAAAGAACAAGAATCGCCGCCTCCATCGGCATTCAGCTTTTTTCGGCACAATGGAAGAGTGTATGGAAGACTGTTGTGAAGTAAGCCTCGCTCCATGTCCTAAAGCGTGAGTTGATCTGTTGTGCAGCTTTGCCCGGAGCCCAGGGACTCCGAAGAGCATCAGCTACAGGACGAGGAGGACAAGTCATACGTACGTGGTCGCATCGCGTACGTGACGCTTCGCCTTCATATCGCGATTCGGCTGTTGACCCTTGCCATTAGATTCATCGAGGAAGACCCAGGTCGTCAGAGCATCTCCGGCAGTTTCAACCCGATTGGCGAAGGCGAATGGAGCGAATCTGCCTACATCCATGCAATGGCCAAATTCTTCGGCGCCATCAGCAAAAATGATACAGTCATCACCACACAGATGATTGAAGACGGTGTAGATGTGGACTGTCGCGATCATGTTGGACGTACCCCACTTCACATCGCTATCCTATCCAACAGCGTTGAGTGTGCCAATGCCCTCATCGATGCAGGTGCCCGCATGACAGCACGACTTGTAGGCGGCCGTACCTCTCTCCACCTTGCGGCACAGATGGGTCAGACTAGCGTGGTCAAGAAGATGCTTGCACGCAGCGCATATAATGCGGAGAAGGCAGCGGAAGAGAAAACTAAGGCGGAAGATGCCGAGGATGCCGAGCGCGTACGGATGAGCAGCGAGGACGACTGGTCCTCCGAAGAATCTGTCGATGTCAAGCCTCCTCCTACGAAAAGTGACGTGGAGAAGGACGCCGACCCTCTGGAAGATGCCAAAGATGAGCCCGACATTCTTGATGTGTCCATCCCTGATTGGGACTTTGGGCTCACAGCCCTTGGCTATGCAATCCTCTTTGGCTCTGTTGAAGTCGCGGACGTCTTGCTTGTGGCGGGCGCCGACCCGAATGTCGCGACCCGTGTCAAAGGCACGAACCCTCTCCATCCACTCATCCTAACTCGTTACACCCAGAGCGACGAGCGGGCGGTAAAGATTGCTGAACGTCTAGTAGCGGCTCAAGCAATATCGTCAACGGCGGACGAGAAGCGGCTCACAATTTTCCATCGTCTTGTAATCGCGAAAAAGACTCAGATCGTGGCGTCACTGCTTAGATGCGACCAGAATGCGAAGAAGGTGCTTGATATCCCTGCTCGATCTGGATCCAGACTCGTCTTCCCCGTGGTCTCGTCCATCCTCATTGGTGACTATGCTACGCTGTCTGTCCTGCTCGCCCACGGCGCCAAGTTGGCTTATTCCCCGGAAGATACTTCCAGGACTGAAGCAGCGGCATCGTGTGCTGATCGTTCCGTTAGTGGGGTGTTCCCTGGGCCCGGCATTGATTTACCAGTCGAAGTTGCACTTGTACAGCGTGACGAAGTTGTTTCACTGTTAGCTGCTCTCGGTGCAGCTGTCGATGTACCCGTCAACCGACCCCATCAGTTGTCGTACACGAGTCAATCCAATCCGCCAAGCATGAACTTGCTGCAATGGACATCCGCAGTTGTGGAGAACCTATCGAAGGCGACTCCTTCCCAGCCTCAACCGACTGAAACACAAGTCCTTCCCACTTCTCCGGCTGACGATACGTGGACACAATACCGTACATTCCTCACCGCGGTCCTTCCCACCAAAAAAAAAAAGGATATCATGGCTTACACTCTAGGGAACGTTGTTGCACCCCGCCTGGACCATGAGCACGTTCCAGCTACACGAGATTACTACGCTCGCGCAGAGTCTATTCTGCGTTCTTACAGCACCGTGCCTTACCAAGCGCTACAAAGCAACGAAGCCTCTTCGGTGCAGACATCCAGCAACCGCACATTCCAATTACAGGGGCACATTGCGCCACAAACATCAGGGTACATTCGCCACATCGACTCGTACTCATCACCCCCCGTCCCGGCTCACCTCAAGGTGTTATACGACGAGCTGTACGAGGCGTGCTGGACTGGGGACAATGCGTTAATCCAGGAGCTCTGCCTCCCCAAGCACCTCTCGGATGGCAAGGAGCCCATACAGATCTCCGTACAGGCTACCTTCAAGGATTCCCTCACATTGGAGAATGGTATGCTGTGGTTACAGCTTATTTGTGGCTGAGTGGCTGACAACCCAATCATAGGGTGGACGCCGTTCCTTGTCGCAGTGCATCGCCGTCATTGGGATACAGCACGACTTGTGATTGCTATTGCCAATGCTCAGTATCAACCACCTGATGCCGGTGCCAATGCCGAAGCCACACCTCTGGTCCCCACGTCCAGCGTCCTCTCAGATTGTAAGCATTCCTTCATCGTGACATTCCCGATGGCATTTTCTCTGATCTTGCACGTTGCAGATGATTCAGACGAGGAGGGTTACGACTCGGATGACTCGGACGAGGACTATGAGTATGAGCAAGAAATCAACTTTACCGACGTCGCAGCGAGACCTTCCGTCGTTCGTGCCAAGGTTTCTGCCGAGAAGATGCTCCGACTCGCCCAAGACATACTCCTCGAAGCTGGTGATAAGCACATTTCTTGCAATCCGCTCGAAAAAGCTGTATATGAGGATGACTTTGAGACGTTCGTCCGCACCGTCGAGTTGTATGAGTTTGTCGGGGTGGCTCTCTGGTCAGCTACTCGGGTCCATGAGCTGGCCGTGGCGCTCGATCGGCCGGACATGCTTGATGAGCTCATGCGCCGTACTGGAGTTGGAATCCCTTACTATCCCTCTGATACATTGGAGGGTCACCAGCAGAACCTGAAGAAAGACATAGAAGAAAGGCGTGTGTACCTCGGACTCAAAGTTGGTGGCAAGCGACGTGCGGATAGTTCACAGGATGGACCCAGGGTTCTGAGGTATAATTATGACCTGCTCCGTAGTGCTATTACTCGTGGCTCGGGCAAGATTGTCGAGTATCTCGCTGGCCCGCGGCCCCTTGCAGCATATACATACTATGCGGCGACTCACAGCGGTGACGTTGCACGATACTTAAAGAGCTTCGAAAATTTGGGGGCAGTCCTCTCAGATCACCTTGGTTGGCAAGTCGACGAGCTGAACGAGTCCCCGCTGCTCTCCGCCGTGATACACGACAAGATAGATATTCTGAAACAGCTATTCGTTCTTAAGCCGAACCTCATGGAAGAAGCACTTCACCAACGGTATGGATCGTCGTGGACTTACTTTGTCATGACGGTGCTGATAACGAGGCAGGACGAAGTTGGTCGGATTCAATGCGCTTTTGGCCACAGCGTATTATTGCTCCAGCACCGAAATCGTGGACTTCTTGTTAGAAAAGGGCTGTGACCCAAGCCACCGTGATACTCGTGGGTAGGTCAAAAGCTCATATTATCCTTCGATCAACTCATGACGGGAATCTACCAAGCTGGAATATCTACCACCTCGCTTGTCTATCCGGAAACCCCAAGAGGGCCAAATTTGTGGACCATCTACTTAAGACCCTTCCAGAGGAGCTGACACACGAGCTCATGGCGCAAACATCCAAGGAGGCTTTTAATACGGTACAAAGTCCCATCGTTTAGCCTGATATCGTGTTGCTCACTCTGCGCTGGTGTAGCCTTTGATGTTGGCTGTGAAGCGGAAGTATACCATGACTACCAGAACCATCCTGGACTTCGGGGTTGACCCCACCATCTTTCTTCGCAGAGACGCCGACGGGTCTATTCCCTTGCACATTGCCGTCCAAAACACAAACACGGCTCTCGTTGAAGTTCTTCTCCGATACGGTCCTACGGAACAACTCTACATGGAGAACGGCGTCGGACAAACACCGCTAGACATAGCTAGCCTCAAATTCCTCCCACGGGTGACAGGTTGTGTTGAGGTGTCTGTCCCGAACGTACCGAAGGTCGATGTGGCCAACCAGGTGAATAGCTTGAAAAGAACTGCTCCGTTTGACGTGGAGAAACAAAAGGAGGAGATCCCGAAGCTGCGCGCGACTCTGGACTTACTCCTCGCAGATGGCCGCCTCGTGAACGGCACCAAGCTGGCTACTGAACTCCTCGCCTTTGCGAACCATATGGAGGAGAAACTCGCTGCGGAGACCGCGAAGAAGGACGCCGCGCAGAGGGCTGTCGAGAAAGATGAGGTCGAGTCCGAGGCGTCTTGTGACACCCCAGAAAGCACCTATGTCCTACTTCGAGATGCGGCGGCGGCCCGCCCCGGAGGCCGACGGCTTGTGCATTTGGCGGACGTTCGGCAATCTGTACAGCGCAGCCTTGGGCAACCGGCCGCGACGAGTTTTGCCAATCGGGGCCACCTGTCAGTGACCTGGGGAATCGAAGGAGAGGAACCAACGCGAGCTAATCCTGAGGCGCAGCGCATCAAGCAGTTGCAGAAACGAAGCCTGTTCAACTTTTCGCCTATGAACCAACCCTCTGGCCGTGTCAATGTCTTCGGCGGTGAACCATTCTGACTCGCATACACGGGTGGTACGGTTATGTGTTGTATTAGTAGGAGGTCTATTTCTGTTGTCGCAAATTACGAATAGAGCAGGCAATATTCTCCCTCTCTGATATCTTGACAATAACTTGACTGTTGTAAACCGAATGCAGGCCAAACAAGTTGTGATGTCCCTGCTGTATCCGAGTCTTCTCCGCGCTGTTCCAGTAAAATGTGTTTGTACTTCATTCTATTATCCCCTTACCGTCGTGGTTGCCTCTGGTGTTACTGGCGCGGAAAGCACCTCTCGTTTGCTGTAGCCAGGCTCGAACAGGGGGTATTCAGCACAAACGTGCGTTCTTCATGCGAAGTTTCGGTTGCAAAACAAAGAAACGCGTGCTGATCCAACCGCCGAAAATGCTTCGAAGTCCTTGCGTTCGATGTCGTCCAACGATATGATGGTGTGGAGAGATTCGTGATCGCGTACGCCAAGACGGGTAAATTTGTGATTGAAGTAAGCTGAGTCGCGAAAAAAGAAGTATCGATGAACACAATAAAGCGTGTCATCGGCCTGGAGCATTCTTATTGAGACAGACACACATAGCACCGCAAAACGTCACACACCAAAAACGTGATATTCCCATCCTCGAAAAAATATGTGTCATGTCGCAGATACGTATCGTCAGTCGACGAGTTGGAGTCTCCGAGTAGACTGGTGGACTTAGCGCCAAACTCTATTGGTTGCGTTGCAGCAGTTCCGAGGGTCATCGTGTGCCGATCTGAGACGATGGAGTGGATGGAAGTAATTGGGACAGGACTTGCACTGGACAGCGGCGCTGTTGAGAACTGGGGTTGGCTACCCTTCAAAGACACAATACGACGTGCCATGATCAATGAGTGTGTGTGTGGTGGTGATCATTATCAGTTCAGCCCTTTTTATGTACACTCACAAGAAATGACGTTGTGTATGATATGCAGAGGATCGAGACAGTGTCGAGACCTCGGCGTTGTGCTAGCGTAGTAGAAGATTGCGCCCGCGCAATCCAACGTTAACCATAACCATAACCGTGTGGTTGACATGTGACGACTGTGATGGGATTAGGATCTTTCCATTTGTGCCATTCATCCGCAGGCTGTTTCTCGACTTGGATGCAAAAGCACCTCCGATTTACTGGTTGGTAGCTAGGTTCGAATAAGAATCTTTGGGAGTGAGAGGCATCAACGCGTCCTGAGTCAGGAAAACGTCGACGTCATTGCCAGTGGGCTCTTTACGGCGTAGCAAGAAGTTGAATAGGTGTGTGTGTCAAGGAGGTCTATGATGGCATTTCTCACAGGTTTTTTGCCCTTTTGGACCAAACAAGAAGCACTTTATTTTTGTATACTTTCGGTGTGGTATGATGATGCCAATGAAGCTCTCGCCTTAACTGCCTTAACTGTCCTAAGGTGTCCCAGGTTGAAGACTGACCCGGAGTCCTTGGGTTGAACCCTCAGCACTTTGAAAGTACAGAAACTTTCAAATTTGGTCGCCGTGTCACAGACGTACCATACTAGCTCCTACGTACATCGCACATCTCACAGAACCTGGAGGCGCAGTGGCGGTGCGTCGTTATTCGCCCAGAAAAGTGCTACATTATCCTGAATGAGATTACTTCGAGAATAGCCAAGAGTGATTAATAGTGATTGCCGAACATTGCGGGAACCACTGGCAATCTATTTAGTGGATCAGTCGGCTTTTTCCCGCCATCTTCTTGCACGACATTTCCTCCCAAAGTGATATCGGTAACGCGTTGCACTTCGCACGGGGCGGCCGAGGACGCAACATTCATAGATGCCAAGGTTTCTCCAATAGCTGTGTTCCACCCCAAACCTGACGAGTTCAGCGACCCCTCACCCTTCTTCTTTTTGGATTTCCGGAGCTTCTTTGTGGGAATCCCCCACCCGTCCTCTGATGCGGCCTCCGGGGTCGGTGGTTGATCGTATGTCGGACAGACTTTCTCTTCCTTTGTTTCCGCAGTGGTCCCCGCCTTTGGTTATAGTGCCTCATCAATGATTTCGTCCCAACTCCAGATCACACCTAGACTCACCAAGATTTCATGTTTATGACACCCGTGCACATCAACCTTTTCAGGTGGAGTGGCCACTACTTCCTTCTCTGGACGACCGCGACTATTCCCTTCGGCGCTTGCCTGCTTTGGGGGCTGCTTCTCAGCGGCATTTTCCTCCGGTTCAACTAGAGAGCTATCGTCGCTTTCTTCATGGAGAAGCAGCATCCTCGTTTGTGCGGCTTGAATCCGGCGTGAGACCCCAGCCATGTTGACAGGAAGTTTATTGTCACGAATTTCTTCCCGCACGGTGGCTATGAGCACGACGTCCTCAATGTCCATCTGACGGGCCTCCTCGAGGCTCACTGGTAATTTCCTCTCGCACAGCGCAGACAGCGCAGGAAGGACCCAATCGTTTACGTTGTACTTGCGAGCGAGAAGGAGTCGCTCGCATGCATTTGGAGGATCCATCGATTTCAAGGCCAGCTTGCGTAGTGACGTAAGCCCCCAGATGGAGGACAGATGAAGAACGGATCTCCACTGGTCATGTGAGAGGTCGTGTTCATCAAAGTTTCTGGTCAAGAGTATAAAATCGGGCGACAGGGCAGAGGGCTTTACGGACTCACTTAGGATATATGACAGAAAGAAGCGCCTCAAAATCCTGGCATTCGATGTCGTCCAACGATATGATGATACGCAGGGGTTCATGATCGCGAACGCCGAGCTTAGTAAATTTGTAATTGAAGTATGCCGAGTCGCGAGAAAAGAAGTATCGATGGACACAATAAAGTGTGCCACCAACCTGTAGCATTTTTATTAAACCAGACACATACAGCACAGCGAAGAGTCACGCACCAGGAATGTGATATTCCCATCCTCAAAAAAGTATGTGTCGTGTCGCAGATACGAATCGTCAGTTGCCGAGTTGGAACCTTCGGGTAGACTCGTGGGCTTTGCACCAAACCCAATAGATCGCGTAGCAGGGGCTCCGAGGGTCATCGTGTACCGATCCGAGACGATAGAATGGATGGACACAATCGGGACAGGACTCGCACTGGACTGTCTGGATAGCGGCACGGCTGAGAACTGGGGTTGGCTGCCCTTCAAAGAGACGATACGACGTGCCATCAATCGGGGGTGGGTGTGATCGTTATCATTATAAATGTTGTCCTTGATAGGTACGCCCACCAGAAGTGCCAGTGACGTTTGTGTATGATATGCGGAGGGTCGAGGCCTCGACGTTGCGTCAACTTACCAGGGCGCGAATCCCAATTGAATTACGAGTTTGACACGTGACCGACAGAGATGGCTCGGCCCGCCCGCTCGAACTTACTTGTTTAGCAGTACTGTACTGGACAGTATTTATTTAACACCGGAACTCTGTAATACATTCCATCGTTCTCTCACTCGGGATCGTACCTAGTGCTAGTAGTCTCCGATGCATGAAAGCACGCCCCATTTAATAGTCGGCAGCTAGGCTCGAACAGGAATATTTGTTGTACCATCGGCATAATTCGGTTTCGTGCGGCAAAGCCAGAGATAACTGTGGAACAATCTTTATTAATGTGTCTTGGGATAAATTTTACCTGGACTTGATGTTCCCGGGAGTACAGTACAGTAGGTCCAGAGTAAAATGACAAAGGTCCAAAGTTGTCTGCCGTCCCCGGCCCGTTTATTCCGAACTACCCGATAAAATCGTTGCCCGCCGAGGTTACTTCCGCTTTCAAAGCTCTTTGCCTGCCACACGTCTGGGGCGACCTGACGTACTATTCCACGTTCCTTGACCCTTGAAAGGCAAAATAACAAGTATGCGCTATAACAGGTTGGGATAAGGTGTGTTGTATTACGCCAAGTTAAAAGAGTTGTATGCGAGGCTGTTTCTCTTTTGCCAGTGGTGTCGTTTTTTTCTTCTTCTACTGCATTCTTTCCCAACAGGAAACGATCATGTTTTGCGATGTTCCTGAAGTCAAAGTAAAAATAGGCCAACGATTTTTACTTTCACTTCAGGAATTGTCTCAATCTCACATGGTTTTCCGTCGAGCACGGTGCCAATGTGGCAGCCCAGGACCAGTGCGGGTCAACTGCACCCCATGACGTGTCCTTCAAAGTTACTTGTCAACGTAGCGCCAACGCCGCAGTCCAGGGCCAGGACGGATGGATTCCACCATTCAGCATCCCTCTACGGTCATCTTGATCTCGCAAGGCTCCTCGTCGAGCACGATGCCAACCCGGCAACCCAGGACGAGGATGGATTGACACCGCTACATTTGGCACCCTCCAACTATTATCTCGATCGAGCACGGTTCCTCATCGAGCAGAGAGTGTGCAACTACAGTCGGTCACCGTTTTACTGTGCCGTAGATCAGGATCGAGATAATCTGTGCCGCTGCTGGCGCTCTCTCGCGTGTCCCTCAATCTCTTCAACTGCAGTCATGTCCAGGCTATCGTCCAGGTACTGTGTAAACAAATAGGATAATGCTAAATGACCTTATGTTCGTTGAGAAAGGGCCACTTATCAATCGTTCGTCCCGAACACCAAGCATCATAAATGGAACGTGAAAAATCGATTTCGGAATCCATAAAGTGTTAAGCAAACCAAATGGTCCGATGTGCACCAACCTCCCGCGGCTCCTCCCAAGGATCGTACTGGATAAGGTATCGGAAAACATGGCCCAGCGAAGTCCTTTCAAATGGAAGAGGGCACTGGGTTCCACAAGCGGCGGCAAAGGTATGCGGATGCTACACCAACCCCCACAAATCAAAGAAATGTATCTATCTCCGAAGATGTCATTGATCCGTTGATTCATCGCCAGTTCTTCAAACTTGTATCCAGCGCCTGTCTTACAGCTGACAGTGGCAGAGATGGAGTCGTGTCACTGCAATCGCCGGAAATAAAACCCGCCGTCACCTGCGTATGGACCACCGCACGGGACTGGTCACGGTCGAATCGAACCAGCGAAGTTCTACAACGCACCAGAGGCAACGCCAATCTAGCTACTCAACCATCGTTCAACAACGAAAGTTAACCAGGCAGATGCTTATCGCCATCGTCTACACCACCGCGTGGACGCAAGTGCTTGCTCTTTCAAAGTTTTACCAAAGGCTTTACTCATCATGCCCAACACGACTTAGTCCTCCTTTACAGTGGCCGTCCTGACAAAATTCAACAACGACACCGCATAGCCTCTGCTCATTGGACAGACCTATCCTCACTTAGTAAGAATTAAGTCTTCTCTAGAGCTATTCTCGGCTCATTCGTGAGCAGCATAATCTTCGCTTGGCATCCTCGCAAACATACATGTCGGGGACTTTCTTATTCGACAAGCGACAACGTGCCGTTTTGGACACTTGAATTCCCTCCTTTCACCCTCATCATCATTATAGTCCGGTGTTTAATCGCGCTTCTATCTGAACCCAGTTGAAGCGTGCGACTGGTAAGTGAGTGGATACTCAAGCTGAAGGCGATGGTGACGACAGTTCGTTATCCCTCTTAAATGAGTTGCAGGAGATCCTTTTCGGACTACTGGCCGTGGTCGAGTCGATATGTGGGCACACGGTGTCTATACCCCTGGACGAAAGAGACAAGTATGACACCGTCCCGGTCTCCGGCCTGCTGGTGAATTGTTGAACAGGGCCGTGGAGCTTATCGATGTTGTTTCGAATGGCAGAGGGAAGGACCTAGCAGTCAAGACGGCGCTGAAGCCAGAACGACCAACAAGCCCAAGTGTAGTAAGTCCTAGAATCTCGAAGTCGCACTTCAGCTTCAGCAGCAACGATCCGCTTAGTCATCATGTTATGTCCGGATTATAAATAGAAATGGTTATCCTGGACGACGTGGTGGAAAGGATGCAGTGGAGAAGAGGTGCAAGAGGAACAGTGAAGTCATCAAAAGTCCGATTAGTTGGAAGGGAAATAAGAAGATGACAATGTAGCATCGCGATCACGGAATTGAATTGGAACGAACTGAGCTTGTCGTGTGAGCCGGACGATGAATGCTGCAAAGGTAAGTAAGAGTACGCGCAAAGCCAACAATAGTCGTGCCGCATCGTAGCGCAACTGAGGCGCTCTTCAACAACTAAGGGTTGCATTGAATTTGAAGTCGAGAGAAAGAAACAAACCGTAACTGTAACTACCTGATGATAGGGTTCTGGGTTCCCGACAAATCCCGCTGCCATCACAACTCGCCCCTGTTACGGGCGCTCCAAACCTCCGAACCAAAATAGGGAAAACCGTTGGGCAAGCAAGACTAGCTGGAACAGAGCACCCTGAACGCGTGTCCTCTTACCTCTCTACATCTCATGGCAACTCGCATAGTCTCTTGGAGTGGCGACGAGCACATCGTCTCGCCGAATCTTTCGAAAACACCCTCTGTTATCTCCGTCGATTCCATTCTCTCTGACAAACCCGAGGCCTCCCCGAGTGACCAGGGTGCTCCCTCCTATATGGCCGAGATACAACCCACGCACACAGCTTCCCAAGTAATTGGGCCAAATAGGATCAGGGCACCGACATCGACTAGTACTATATACCCGGGGCCTGATGCTGCCAACCATGATGGCTCATTCGTGCGACACAACAAATACTTCTTCAAAGATGGAAACGTCACATTTTTGGTGCGAGATGTTTAGCCATGAAAGTAATATGGGATCAGATTCATTGGTTAGACTGTGTTTAGGTTGATAACGCCCTGTATTGCGTCCACCGATATTTCTTCTCTCGTGACTCGGCATACTTCTCCACCCGATTCGCCCAGCTCGACATCCGCGATCACGGACCCCTTCCTACCATCATATCACTGGGAGACATCGAACGCAAAGACTTTGATGCCTTCCTTTCCATCTTATATCCCCAGTGAGGTTTCTGGTCCATCGTATATCAGCTTACTTATCGAGGTCTATGTGCAGGTAGGGATTTCGAAGAAAATCACTTCTCCTATGAAGCGGGGTAGTAAATCCCGCGAGAGAGTTTCGAGGGGCAGATCCGGGTCTAGAGGAGCGATAGAGAAAGGTGTCAGTAGCTAATCCGAGAAAGGAAGAGCCACGCGATATATGTAGAGTGATTTGATGGCGATAAGCGGTCCGAGGCGAATTGAGGCGAGGAGGCAAGAAGTTGAGTTCTTCGAAAGCTTGAGTTGATCGGCACGGCGGCTTCAGAGTCAACGTCGAAGGGTCGAAGAGGAGAGAGCTTAAAGGGCGATGGCACGCCGCACGCAAAGAAAGGAGGAGGAGAAACGCGAGGGACAAGATACTATTCCAGTCAGATCAAGACAGGGTATTTATACAATCGAGAAATCAGTAGTCTACGAGTGGCCGTCCGAGATTATCGAATCAGAGTGTAAGTAAACGCACGAGCCGGAGCACAGAGAAAGGAGGGAGAACAGGTGAGGGGAAGTGGATGAAAGGAAACATAAAACGCGAAGGGGGACAGGACCGAGAGGTGAGGAATTGTGGATGCCAAAAGAAGAAGAGTAATATTGCCAGAAAGAGGGAACAATAGTAAAGCGGGGAGACCGGAAGCGTACGAAATCCATCTATGTTCGCGGAAAGGAGACCGCGTCGGGTATGGGCTGCGTCAACCAAGGTTGGGAGCGAGCGCGAAGGGTTTTTGAGGCGGTGCGTCGGAGCGAAGGGATCGCTGGACGGTGGCGAAGGAGACTTGAAATAGAGGAGTGGGAAGGCAGTACGGTGCGAGCGTGACGATGGTGATCGAACGGGTGATGTCCTCGAGGCGAATGTGTAGCGATGTCAATCGGAAGTGGAATGAGCACGCAATGGTGGCACCGCTGACGAGTACGGAATGACGAATACGAATAGATAGACGAGGCAGATGTGGTTCTCGCGGGGATCGAGTCAGCGTCAGCCAATACCCCCGTATGCGAGCGCCTTCCGCACGCAGCGGCGTGGCACACCTTACACCTATGAAGAGTGGAAGTCCGTGCTTCATCTCTCAACTCGTTGGGACTTCGCTTCGATCCGCAGGCTGGCACTTGGCTCTATCAAGCCTCCGACGCCTCACGATCGTCTCCTACTTGCGCGCACTTATTCAATCGACGACTGGGTGGTTCCTGCGTTATCCGCGTTGTGCGAAAGAACGACACCCCTCTCCCTATCTGAAGCTCGGCAGATGAGTATCGAGGATGTGGTGCTTCTGTCCACTGTTCGGGAGGATATCCGGAGTCACGCCCTTCAAGTTGATTTGGCTGAAATTCCACTCCGGGTCGAAGCTGAGCAACTTGGTGCTCTTGGTCTTGAGATCCCCGTCCATCTACGTTTTCCAAAGCGTGAAGCATCATTGACTGTGGACCTGAAACGAGTGAGTGCTCACGAAGGTGATGACGAACATTCAGTGAGTCTCAGTTGCCGTCCGTTTTGGAGAGTCGGTCGACGACGGAATTGACGAACGTTTACAGGCAGAGGAAGACGCACCGGGAAATACGAGTGTGTTGAAAGGAGAACCGGCACGGTTCATGAAGAACAGCCAGGGAGCTGTAGCAGCGACGCGCATTGCTAAGACAGGCACTGGCACGGAAGCGTCACGGTTGAGGATCGACAACACAAGGATACGACGGGGTGACCCCGAGGAAGTTGACTATGATGGTGTAGCAATCGGTACGTCCACACCCAACTCCAAACCTCCAGCTACCCTCGCCAATGAGAAACTGGCAGGTGTGCCCCCAGTAACGGGGCCTGCTGCATCACTGGTGCTCCCTTCCTACCCCGTGGGAAGAGGGATCTCCTTGCCATTCGGCCTATTGCTTCCTAAGTGTGACTGGTGCAGTTGCAATTCTCTGATCGCCTGGAGTTGTCGTTCCGATCCGGGTGAAAATGGTGTCATGTGCTTGGACTACGGTCTTCAAGACAATTCGGCTACTCGAGACTTGGTCATGAAGAACATCTCCTTTTACCAATACAGTTTCATCTCCCAGGGACATGAGGCTGCCATTCGAGCATTCCTTGCTTAGTTGCGGCCGTCAAGGCCTGAATGCTATCCTTCAGTAGCTGTAGGGAAAGACAAACTACGGGAAAGGAGGGCATGTGTGCAGTCACAGACATCGAGTAGATCATTTGAGCATGAGAATGAATATTAAGTAATGTCATCACCGATTCATGGTCATCATTGGCACCCATAGAATCGTTGTGCAACTCAGTGGATCCATGGACGTGCGATAATTCGGGGGAGTGGATACGTCGCGGAGGTTCAGCGCGAAAGCAGCAGTGATCGCAGTTAATAGTGGGGATGAATGCTTGATCCGGGATCAGTCGATGTCAATATCTGTTCCTCTGCGTCTGCACCACCAGGCTGCGCGTGTGGTGATTGAAGTTGATATTGGGATTCTCACAAGGAAGGGGAGCTCAGCGGGGATGCGGCCGATGGTACGGCAGACAAAGAACTGGGAGAATACTGCAATGATTGTTCTGCAGCTGCTGGAGCTGCTGGTGATGCGGGCGGCGGTATTGTCGCCAGGGACCGAGACGCCGTTACGACTGGCACAAGACCAAGTTAAACTTCGTCAGGTGGATGTGAATGCGAAGGACTGAATGACGTTTGGGAGGTATCTGGGGAAAAGGGTATCAGGGTTCGTTGACATTTGACGGTGAGAGGAAACGGGCTCGTTTAGTCCCACGGCGGGCTGGAGGCTCTGGTTGAGGTTCGAGTAGCTGGGGGGCCAAACAAAGATGATGAAAGAGGAAGGGTTGAGTGATGAAGAGGAGTAGGGTCAGAAGAATGATCGGGATGGAAATCCCAGTCTCTACGTACCGGCTTCTGCTTCTATAGCCTCATCCCAGTTCTTCTCACTCTCACCCTTCGTCACGTTGTGTGGTAGGGGCTTCCCTCGACGGCAAATGATTCGTTCGATCGTGATGAAAGCTTTTGCTGAATCTGTGACAAGTTGCTTCTGAACTCCTAGGAGTAAGGGGGGGATTGGTGAGTTGATCGACTTGCGCGCGCTGGTGGACTCGTGGACTGCAGCTGTAATGACACCCTTCCCTTTGGTCGCGTTCTTCATCACGTGGTTGGCAGAACGGTGGGAAAAGCGGCGGTATCGTGGTGACGACGACAGGGGGAAAGGGTGTCCGAAGTGTTGACAGGCCTGGTGTGTTGACTCGTTTGAGGTACCCACACTACTCGAGTTCACTGCTCGAGTTCGACAGGACCGAGTTGAGTCTTAAGGTCGAACTCTGACCATTGTAAGACCCATTGCAGTAACAACCGAGGACAGGAACTGACTTGCGCCGACATTCTCTGTGTATCAGTGTTGTAACTTACGATATAATATAATGAAACGTGACCAAACATTATCAAATATGAATTTGCAAAGCAAAGTGGCTTCACATGTGGCCTCTTTGTTACGACTTCGCTGATTGTCATAGAGTGCTCTGCATCTCACAGTAACATACGACAAGCTTCGTAACTTACAACACTTCGTTTTCTTGGCTTTGCCGTCTCCCGTTGGTGTGTGTAGGCATCTAGGATCATTTACGTTAAATTCGCATCCTAAGGTAACTTACCGAAATACCCTTGAATATACTCGCAATGCTCCCGCCTCTCGAAGGAGTGATGTATCCGGAGCGGAACGTTTCTCACCAGTTTCCTTTCGGTTTACCCGACGTCTCAACGCCCCCGAGGACGGTCAGTGATCCCCACTCCTGCTCAACGTAATTCAGCGCTCGAACCAAATATATGCCTATCCATTTCAAGCAATCACCTTGCGCCCATGTCTGAATACATAATCCAGGCGATGCATGTCACTGGCTCGCCATCACTTCCTCAGAGCAAATTCCCCCCTCTTAAAGTCCTGATTTCTTCCCTTACTTGTGAGATGGCCGACCAGTCAGGATCCACTCGCTTCCGACTGCTATTCGACTCTGCCTTGCGCGCTTATGAGTCAGAGACAGGCGTCACTTTGGCCAACCACCGGATTGCCCTGGAACTCCAGCATTGCAACACCATCGAGGGCATTACAGCCCTTCTGAAGGATCAAGCAAAGGAATTCAGAAAACCCGAAAAAATCACCAAGTCTGTCCAGACTATCGTATCAATCTTGACCCCACTCTCTTCCGCTGCCTCCCTCTCTGACATCGTCGGCCTGGTACGTCAAAGGTGCTGGTGGTCAGTTTCACGTCTTTGACCATTTCTCACAGCCATTCCCGCCCGCGAAAGCAATACAAGCTTGCCTCGGTGTCCTACTTGATGTATGTGTCGTTCACCTGTTATGCGGATATTCTTGTGACAACCGAGTGATCCAGGCGGCAAGGAGCGTGATATCCAGTAGGGAAGCGCTCGTCAACGTGCTCGAGTCGATAGGACAGTTTGTCGGCCGTCTCAAGATATATACAGAGATCCCTCTTTCATCTGCGATGGTTGAAATAGTGGTCCAGATAATGGTGGAGTTGATCTCCATCCTTTCTCTGGAGACCAAGAAGTTTACACGGCGACGATTGAGTGAGCCCGTCCTCATTGACGTATCACCTTACTCAACGTGGCACAGGCAAATCTATAAAGAGACTTTGGGGTGACAAGGAGGTGGACAAGGACATTGTGGCGGTCCTACTGAACCTGGACCGACTCACGCAATACGAGCACCTGAATGCCGCAGCTCAGACTCTCGGAGTTGTCTCCGGTGAGCAAATGCCCTCTGCTTATAACTTGCTGTCTAATGAATACCCTTCTCTCTAGATGTCCGGGAAGGCCTCAGTACGTTTCTTGGTAATAACGAGATCGTTCCATGTCTGAATGAGCACTAGATGAAATGGCGAGCGACATGAACAAATCGAAACGTTAGCTACCTCCTACCATTGGCATTACTACTTGGGAGCGCTAACATTATCTGGCAGGTGATCAATTGCTGAGGGATATTCAAAGCTGGCTCTCACCTCCGGATCCTTGGAGAATTTACAATAGCGCCCTCGGATTGCGACATGGCAAGACCGGGACTTGGCTCGTTAATGGCAAATTACTCTCAGAATGGAAGGTTTCTGCATCGAGTTCCCTACTCTGGATCAATGGGAAACGTCAGTTGCCACCCGGCGCAACTTTTTCGTATCGGGACTGATCGTATTCTCCTTTCACAGCGGGGGCAGGGAAGACCGTTCTTTGGTGTGTTCGCCCGTCGATATTTTCGCCTTGAAATCTCACAGTATGGGCCAGTTCTACGATCATCGAGGATATTGAGAATATGCGAAGATCTGGGCTCGCATCACTCGTGATATTTTACTATGACTTCAGGGAGGACCAAAAGAAGGGCCTTCGTGGGGTGTTCTCGTCTGTGCTAGTCCAGCTTGGTCATCAATCTGACTCGTACTGTGACATTCTTTCCAAATTATACTCAGAACACGACAATGGTTCTAAGGATCCCAGTGATGATGCACTCATCCACTGTTTGAAGTGCTTATTGGAACTTCCAAGACAATTCCCGATGTTCCTCATTGTGGACGCCTTGGACGAATGTCCGAACACACCGGCTCTGTGTTCTCCCCGCGAGGAAGTCCTCATTCTCCTCAAGGATCTTATCGACTCAAAACTCCCAAATTTGCGTCTATGCGTCACTAGCCGACCCGAGGTCGACATCAAGGCTATCCTCGAGCCTCTGGCTTTCCGGTCCATTTCCTTACACCACGAACATGGACACGAAGAGGACATCAGGAACTATATTGAGTTGATCGTTAATGAGAACACCAAAATGCAACAGTGGAGTTCGGAGCATAAGCAACTTGTGATCGAACGCCTGACAGAAAGAGCGAATGGGATGTAAGAGATTTGTCCCTTATTTCTTCGCGATTCTCACCGTGTCGCTCTTGTAGGTTCCAATGGGTGTGTTGC
>Ga0307510_10001418_pt1 | contig 26322 bp, 26 predicted proteins | sample 12_EM_MG_FD_207224 | JGI IMG/M metagenome (GOLD analysis project Ga0307510, IMG submission 207224) | Populus trichocarpa ectomycorrhiza microbial communities from riparian zone in the Pacific Northwest, United States - 12_EM | ecosystem: Host-associated > Plants > Roots > Unclassified | place... | reverse complement strand
CGCAGACGCCTGGACGGTTGCAGCGGCGGCCGCAGCCCTCTTCGTCACTCGTATGCCAGGCGGTGCAGTCGGATCACCACTTTGTTTCACTTCGAAAGTAGCACCGAAGGCAGCGGCGGCCTTCTTTTGGAATTGTCCTTCTTGGATGCTTGAGCAGCGTCCTTGTAGTGAGGATGATTACTGGACGCATTTTGACTTCAAACCACCAAGTCCAATTTGATGCGGGAAGTGACTTCCGAGTCAAACCAGGGTCCATAGATTTTCTCATGGGTCACGTGGACCATAAGTCAACATTGCGCTTCACATGCTTCACAGTTGAAGTAAGGTTGTCAACCGAACCGACATTGTTTAGCCACTTTTCCTTGATACATTACCTGACCAGAAGAGAGAAGCCCGAAACTCCGGAGATCACTGCAACATAGGGTCTTGGGTACAACTTGAACACTGACCAGCTTTTCGACATGCATGACATGCTCGGGCACAGTGGTAATGCAGTACCCACATTATTCCCCGTCCCGCTATCATAACCCACAGCGCCGAAAGACAACATGTATTGAACTGTCGCACCATTGTATCTTACAACGCCAGCTGGTATTATCTCAACTCATCGAAGTGTTGGATTTATTAAGGCGCCAAGAGCGTTCCAAGGGTGTCCGTCCAGTCCAACAGTCCTGACCCAAGCCCAACCTACCATAAATCCGTAAAATCGAGCTAATGCTTCTTGAAGCTCCTGTCATGCTTAACCTCTACAGCGTGTGACGATTTGGCCTTTTCCGGTACCTCTTCCCAGACAGGATCGACATCAGGACCATCGAGATCACCGGCGCCATCCCAGCCCCAACACCACACTACAGCGAATCAGCATCACGCGCAGACCGCCAAAGGAGAGAAAGAAGTGCGCATACCTTGGTGTGGACCGGGCTGAAAGTTGATCGGGTCACTCTCCTCCTCCGTAAACAGACGGTCGTGGGGGCCAAACCATGAGCGATCCTGCGGGTCGGTGCGAGGGTTATCAGGGAGACCGCCAAGGCGGACGTAGCCGCGAATCGCCGTCAAATTGCGCCGCGCCGGGTGGATAATATCAAAAACTTGCTGTAAGTTTATGGTTAGAATGACAGGACTGGGCAACACACACGTCCACGTGCTAGGAACAGAAAGTGATAACTGTGGTGATGCGACGTACCCGATCATACGCGAGCTTTACACGAGGAACCATGAGAATGCGACCGTAGCCCGCCTCCCAGTAATCATTGCAGATGAGAGAACACTCGCTGGCAGAACATTCACCCTCGGCGATTCGGGCCATGCGGAAGCGAACGCGTTTTGGCTGGTAGAAAGGGGCGGGGTCCAGGACGGCAATGCCATTCCAGCAGGACTGGACCTGGACAGGGAGGTGTTGTTGGAAGCGCACTGACGAGCCACCATCGTGGAATATAGCCTCAAAGGGCGCATTTTCGAGGGCTGTACCGTTTATGTCACGAGCTACCCAGTTATCGTAAAAGACGGGAGAACCCTGGGCGCTAGAATCAGCGACGGACAAAAAAAACTGGGACGAAGGACCCACAAGTTCATCGTGGAACATGTAATCTGCAGCACACGTAATTCCAGCATTGTTCAAACGGCTCTGGTAAATGAGCTCGAGGACGTCGTCCACGCAGGGAAGGATGTCGTTCATGAAGATTATGGTATCGAAATACTCATTTTCGGAGTTTCGCAGCTCGTGGAGGGGGACGAATGCAGCATTGCGAACTTCTGCGAGATACTCGATACGGTGGTTGAACGCTCCACGTGTGCGCTGAGATGTGCGGATGGTGATGCGAAGGCCGACGGAGCGCGCAATTGCGTCGAAAATGCGGAGAACAGCCTTCGTCTGGTCCGTTGAACCGTTCTCATAAATGGAGACAAAGACGTTGTGGTAACCAAGGACAGCTGAGACACGGAAGAGGGTCGCAAAGAGGTCTGGGATGATGTCGAAGGAATTGTAAAGGTTGATGGCGAAAAAGTACTTGTGCTCTCCGCTGGAAAGATCACGCCGATGACTGTAGAAAGAGGAGGCTTCTTCCTGACTTGTGCGAGGGAATGAATCACCGCCGCCGAGACCGAGATCAAACAGCCAGGATTTTGATGCAGGTGGATTGTGACCGATGAGGGAGGCGTATCGGTCCCGCGCTTGGTGCACGTACAGGGGATTTAGGTTCTTCGTGCATTCGCGGGTGTGATGTGGCGAGATGGTGCTAAGGATGTCCAGGACGCGCCGGCGCTGCTCGAGGGTTGGAGCTGTCGGCTGACGGGAGGAAGTCGTCTTGGTGTGGGTGCGTATTGGCGCGTGGGCGCTACCGCGCCATACGGTCGAGTAGGACGAGAAAATGGAGGTGGGGACAAACCGTGTGAGGAGGGCGCCGACGATGATGCCGATGAGGATGGCGAACGGCGTAGATACGCGACGGATTCGCCTCGCTGGCTGCATGGGCGTCGAGTGCAGTGCCAAGCAGGGCTTGTTGGGAGGAAGTGCGGGAAAGAGGCGCTCGGTCGCGGAGCGCGGATGTTCCTGCCTTTTCTGCCTTGGGCGGAACCTGCATCAACCGACGACGACGACGACTGCCACGATGTCCTCCTCATCGGCCTCTTCGTCCCCGAGCATGCCTCCGGTGCTCCTCTGTCCGCCACAAAAATCGGACCCTTCACCTTTACTACAAAGGCGACCAGCGAAAAATTCAGCGTTCATCGCACCTCCCACGCCAGGCATACCCCCCTCTGCGATCCTCTCCTCGGCAGATAAACACCCGTCGCGCTTGAACCAACGCACCCTCGGTTTGCCAAATCGTATCTGGCTCATCCTCTCCCTCTTTCTCGCCGTCCTTGTCTTCACTCGTCTCGTCCTTCCCTCACATCCTCACGACGCTTCCTACTACCTCCGCCACCATTCACCCTCTTACTCTGCCAGTTTACACCCAATAAATTATCTCAATCTTTCCGACGCAGATACAGAAGCCGCCCAGAATCCGTTCCCCTTCTGCCCTACCTTTGGCAAGGGCGATGACCTCTCTGAAAAATATGGTCCCCTCGCGATTTCGAAGAGCTGGTTCCACCTAGGCAGTGGCGCTCGAGTACAGCAAGTCATACACAGGGCACTCCTCGGTCAGCCCGTCACTATCAGTGTCATTGGCGGTTCTAGTGAGCACATACACAATGGCCTTGTTTATCACCCGTAATTGTACTGACGACTACGCAGTCTCTTCGTGTCATGGTGCTGGTGGCGACCCAATTACACCAGGCTGCTATCCCTCCCGTTTCTTCAACTGGTGGAATTCGCTCTTCCCCCACCCCGCCTCGGAGCTCACCAACGGTGCCATTCGAACGACCAACTCCGAGTATTTTGCCTTCTGCAGTGCTCACCATCTCCCTGACTATACCGATCTCGTCATTGTCGAGCTCGATTCGGATGACAAGCCGCACGTCGTTTTCTTCATATCATCCATGTTTCACACACTGATAATCCGCGTTTTAGTGATCCTCGAACCCTCGATAACTTCGAACTGCTAGTGCGATCGATCCTTTTGCGCCCGGACTCGCCCGCGGTTATTGTCCTCGGTCATTTCTCACCGCAAGTGCACGAACAAAACGGATTCGCTGGGCCAGACCACTGGCACAGTGTCGTTGCCCAGTTCTACGATGTACCCCACATCAGGTGCTCCCCTTGTTCTTTAGTTCCGCCTTGTATCCTCATGTGTTGACCCCTAATAGCTCCAAAGCCGCTTTATACCCGTCTTACATTGCTAGCCCTTCCTCTATTAATAGGTACTATGTCGACCCTATCCTGGCCAACACCGAGGGCCATGGCCTCCTCGCGGACATGCTTATTTCATATATCCAATCTCAGGTTTGCGTCGCATGGAGCGCTGCGCGGGGATCAGGGTCCGTTCTACCCGTGTTCTATACGCTCGACTCCCAGGCTGGCTCGTCCCCGAAAGACGCGACAGGTCTATTCGGCGGCAAGGCCCTACGCAAAGGTAACCCCGCCATACCCGATGACCCCGACGCGGGACGGCCGCGAACACCATCGGGCCACGCCGTGGGTATGCAAGTGCCGATGTCTCGAATCGCCTCTCGACCGTCAGACCTGAACTCGCTCGACTACGAGGAAATCTCGCCGATGTGCGTGTCCGCAAACGACTTGGTGAACCCGCTCCCGCCGTCGCTCTTCCACGGCTCAGGTTGGCACGCGTTCCACCCGCCGCCGACGGGCGTCCCGGCGACGGATAGCATCTCGCATTATTGGTTCAGCACGCTCCCGACCAGCCGCCTTCGCGTGCCGCTCATCGTCGGTGCGGGCGACATTGGGATCTATTATATTCGCGAGCCCCGCGCGGTGCTCTCTTCCGAAGGCAGCAGCGCCGTTGAGTGTTGGGTGGACGACAATTACGACGGGAGGGTGTTTATAGACAACGAAGGTGATTCCGATTCGGAGGAAGCCGCGTAGGTCACTTTCCTTCGTCTGGCCGTCCCTTGTGTACTGATCGAGGCCCCACGACACGACAGACTGCAGATGATTGACCGGGCCGTGGTAAGGGGTTCGCACTATGTTGAGTGCGTGTTGATGGGTACAGAGGGAGTGAGTGTACCGCCTTTTAGACTTATTGGCGTTTTTACTACATAAATGCTTTGACATTGGATATTACGTCTCTCGGGGACTTGTTCCGTACTTTTGTAATTACTTTTTCGGGGTTACTTGCAAACCGGTCGTGCAACGAGAGTGTTCAAGGAAGGGAACAAGCTAATGGCCTTTTCGGTAACAGCATTCCCGAAAACAAGAGAACGAGTCATTAATTACCGATGAACGCACGTTTGACGACGAACTAGTATGCGCCAGGAGTTCGTTCAGGGTAATTCGCCTTTGTTAAGGGAATAACTCTCAGATCGAGCTGTGACAGGGCAGGGCATGGACCCAACGGTGAGTCTCAAGCGTGTTTTTTTGCTTCAGCGACATACGTAGATGCAATAGGGTCACAAAGTGAGACGACACGGACAAACATGAAGAATGGCTACTACAAAAGAACGCATTTACTCCGCATCCACGGTCACCGTCCCGAGACCCTGCAACATTGGTGCGTTCAAACAACCCACCTTAAGGAGCAGTGATATAGGACTCACTTTCAGCGCTTTTGTTGGTAGCGGGACGTGTGTTGCATATGTGTAAAGCTTCTCCTTGGCATTCTCCTCATCATTACGTTTCCCTGTTGGATGGCGTCAATAAGCTAGACAAGACAAGGATGTGACGACCGCTGCCGATGGCAATGGTACAGTCCGTTCGACCCAATCACACGGAAGTCACTGCGCCGACGAGAGAGGGAAACGAAGGAAACAGAACGCACGCTCGAGTTTCACGCGGATCCTGTGGGGGACGCTCTTAATTCCCCTCTCCCAAAGGGCTTGATTTAGTTTGGGATCGATCCGGACATCAAGAGTGCCCATCTCCTTTGTTGCAAAGGCAATGACGGCCTTGACAGCCTTGGGGGCACGCTTCTTGAACGAACAACCGTGGACACGCTTGTGAAGGTGGATTGTGTATTCGCGTGTCACAACATCCTGGAGGGCAGAACGTGTCTTTCCCTACAGGAAGATAGATGAGTAAAGTAAGAGAGACGATAGACCTCTCGTCACCGAGGCAATACCTTTGAAGTTTTCTTGGTGCCCTAGAGAGAGAACATAGGATTAAGTGCGACATTGCGCGGAAGGGTGTTGGACACGTACGACCATGTCTTCTGCTAAGGAACGAAGAGGTTATAATCCGACTTTTGCTTCAGCCTTCGACGGGAGGAGAGCGCACACAATAAGGTTCAAGTGGCTGCGTGAAGGTGAGAACTTTACAGTTCCAGGGCGGCCAATGCCGATGTGGCTCGGCTCAGTTACTCGGTTACAACCTCAGCAACAGGCCCACTCGGCAACCGGATGAACGAGCCTGGTTTGACAACCAACTTTCTGGCACCCGCGTTCTCAGGCTAAGAGTAATAAATTAAAAATAAAAGAACAAGACCACAGTTCGTCCGTCCCCTTATTATTGTCTCTCGTAATGGCTATCCCTTTGTCTCTTGGATCGTGCTATCCATTCACAGCAAGTCGGATGCTCTGCATTGCTCTCTCGCGAGGGTTGCCTGTAGTGTGTCATGGTCACAACCGATGGCCTTGTCGAACGCACTAAATTCGAACTGACTAGCCGTCCTTCCGTAATTCCTCTTGTTGGTCAGGGCAGGAAAACGTCGGGACATGTCGGGAAGGGAAAGGCGCTGATCTGTAATATCCCCTCTCGTCAACCAATTGAGTGCCCTGGTAAACCTACTGTATGGGCCAACGGTTCAGAACTAAATTTCAATCGTGGCTTCGATTTCCCCACACTGTCCGGCTGGAGGCATAAAAACCTTCGTCCTCATTATGATGCTCTCCCCATCTCTTCAGGCCGCCTTCCGCCTCCAGCGCTCCACCGTTCCTTTAGAAGACTCCTCTCTTTCCAATTCGACACCTCGAAATGCGTGCTTTCCTCGGCCTCTTCCTCGTTGGAATGATTTCCACGACCTTTGCGCTCTTCCGCCGTCAGGACGGGTACCCACGTATGTCTTCCTCACTCGAGCTCCCAGAGTCCCATCCTCAAACTGACGTCCTTCGTAGCATGTACCAGTAGTTGCTTGGCCAACGCCACTTCTTCTAAATGCTCAGCCGGAGAAGTGAAATGTCTGTGCGAAGATTCAGACTTTATCACTTCGACAACCACCTGCTTCCAAGCGAGCTGCGATGCCGCTGATCTCGCAAAGGCTGAAAAAACCGCCCAGGACACTTGCGCCCTAGCCGTATGTCTCTCACTTTACTCCCTTGCAGAACTAGATGCTGACGGGCGCTATGCAGGGTGTTACCATTTCATCCATTCCCACCTCTACCGCTTCACCAGCATCTGGAGCTACGGCGGCTGGCAGCTCACCATCACCCACGTCCCCCCAAAGCTCCAGTAGCCCTTCGAGCAGCCCCAACAGTGCCGGTTCTGCCATGGTTAACACTATTGGCGTCGCCGCTGCTCTGGGCCTCGCAGCTCTTGCGCTCTAGGCACCCCCATCGCTGATGTACTGTATCATTTCGTTCTCACTGATGACGCTGCATTTTCTGGTCGGACTGTCATCCGTTGTCGCATTCTTTTTTTCCACGTCATCTCTTATTCGTGCCTGAACTTTATCTCCCAACGGAGGACGGAACAAAAACTGGTGTCTCCATAGACGTGTCGTACGATGTTGCACATATCAATTAGCATTTACTTTCCCTGACTATATACCAACAATTGACATGGACGACCGTCCCTCTTCGATAAGAAGTTCGTCTTGCTGAACCCTGCACGAATTTTAAACATCTAACCGTTGACTTAGCTGGTTGATTCCCCAACAGGTTGTGGACCTGTGAACATTAAAAAGATTTTTAGCCACGCGTCACTTCTGATGAACCTTTGGTTGAGACGGGATAGTCATATTCCCATAGGTAGACAATACTGCAACGCGAAACATCGTCATCCGGGTCCCGAAATACTGATTGCTTTGAGTTAGCACAGTTCCTGAGCCTGTGGTCGGCGTCAGACGGTCAGGGTACACCGGTCCCTTTCATACACCGAAGATCCAAGTGCCATGATAGAAACATTTTGGCAATCTGGAAGCATCGCATCGCCCAAGAAAGCGATGGGATCTGTATTAATTGATATGTTCAAAGGCAGCGACGTTTCATGGGCGGCGATTCGATTCAGAGCGAGGCGCCAGAGGGGCCACCCCCTGACAGGCCTGACCTGCCAAGGAACCAAGGAGAACCTCTGGCGTGAGAATGAACATTGATCGAGGTAACGGGATGTAAATCGTGTCAAAAACTACAAAGTATGACAGATGGATGACATCGCTGTACAATACTGTACTGTAGTGAGAATGAGAAGGAGGATTGGGCGTCTCACACCGTCTCGTTTATCTCCTAGCTGCGCGTCAAGGTTGGGTACACAAATGAATGTTGGGAGCCTGGTCTACAGTGCACTCTAAATTACTAAAATTAGAAGCGCGACACCCCTCGGAGAATGATGAGTGAGAGTGAGCTCAGGTCTGGTCCAAGGCAGTTCAGTTCGTTCGGAAAACGGGAACAAATGATGCAGTATCACCTTATAGGTAACGTACCGTGATAACCGCGATCACCGAGGACGCCGACATGGCCACTTCTGAGGTCCTGCGCGGCTGGGCCACAGAGAGATGCCCAGCTCAGGTCGCGGGCTGCGGCTGGCCAGAGCGAAGGGTCAGATGAGAGGCCTACGTCCGGGCCGGGCCGGTACTGCGGTGCTTCTATGTTGATGTGGGGAGCGATGCTGGCTCGGGTTGACACAAACAACCTGCTCACCTCACCACCCATCCATCACCACGACCACAGCATCAAATCGGCAACGTGCCACACACGACTCTTGTTTATATATCTCCAAGCCTATTGATCATCCCTCATATTCCCCCAGGCTTCACATTCATCGACCATGAGCAACACGGCAGGTGCATACCCTTTCGACTACCCCCCGCAGCCCCCCCATAACTGTTATCATAGATCATCCAGCCCCATATACCTATGTGACACGAGTGACGAACAGGAGTCTACGATCCGCTGTACTACCACGTATGTATCTACCTGCCTCGGTCATACCCTTGCCCCCAGCCAGTCTTAACTTTTGGAACGCATAGTTGCCGTTCTTGGAGCCACCTGGGCTCTCGCTTGGTAAGAACACTCGGCATGAAACCATGTATTGTTACACTGTACTGACTTGTCCGTTCTTTGGGATTGCAGTTGTGTGAGTCGCCCGTTTACTTGGATAAGGGACACACAGATGACCAGGCTCTTAATTAGATCACTCTCTTTCGAGAACAGAGTACAGATAGGTCGCGTAAGCCTTTGTCTCGAGCCATTCGAACATGGTAGTTTAATCCTCCTGCAGAGAATGAAAAGAAGTTGGCCACCTTTGCGATCGTCCTCGGATCATTATATGCGGCCGTTGCGGCAATGCTCATCTTTGGGGTTGTCGCGGCTGCTACCGTACGTCATGTGTCATCAGCTCGTAGCCTTCTCCCTCACAAAGTTGCCACGTCACACGTACAGAAACGCTTGGCCCTCATCCGCATATTCTCCTTCCTATCGGTCCCTGTGGCCGTGATCGTGGTTTCAACGGGTCTTTTGCGAACGATCGTTCACTTTATGCTCAAGGTATGCATATGTCACGGCCGCGGATCATTTGGACTGACTATCGTCGTCAAGAATGACCTAATCTCCGAATGTACTGCACTTGCCACGGGCCGTGACCACGTTACTATCTGGGGTGTCTGGAGCTCCAGCCCTGGGGACAACCTTTCACCAGGCGAAGCAGCTCGATGTGTGTCCTTTCTAGCGTGACATGATTCCGACGTTTTATTTTTGTTTAGTTTGCAAGAAGGCCTGGAACCGCGACTCTGTCGCTGAGATATTCTGGCTCATTTGCGAAATCAGTGCGTCACCTATCTAGCCATCTCCCCGACGGGCATCTGATCTGTGATTATAGTTTTCATGCCTTTGCTCGCATTTATCGCTTTTGCTTATGCCCATCAAGAGTCGGCACTCGCTTCCCGTGGCGTACCTTCTCGCTTGCCTACATCTTACACCCCTGCATATGGTGCTGGCGCCGGACAGGAGGCAGGTGTTGAGGGCTTAGGTCTACCTGAAGTGAGATACGACCAGCCCTATGCACCACCACCCGGCTCTCCGCCCCCGTTCGACAAGGATCTACCCGCGTACGGTGGCGGGGAGACGGATAAGAAGGACTTTGATTCGATGAAGACCGCTGTTGAAGAAGAAGATCCATTTGCCGACTTTGAAGAGCACCCACGACGCTAATGACGGACACGAGATATGAACGACGAGAGACATGTTAACCCATTTGCCTACGAGAAATGTACCCCGAAGATCTATCTATACACGCTCGCACACCAAATAGAGCTGTCCTTTCCCTTGATTCTCTAAGAGCTATGTCCGTAGAAAACGCTCATAAACCACCACCCACGAATACAAGTAAGGTATCCGGACAATAGCAAGGGAAAGGGGATTTCAGTCAGCCAATATTCCCCGTCAACCCGCAGCCTGTGTTCTTTCCAATCTCTTGTTCACGGCCATCGGATGGCCGCTCGGAGGATGCGCAAGATCCGCGAGTCGTGCCTCGCGCATGCGCAGCAATAGCTGCGTCAAGAAAGCCGGCGTGACAACGTCGTCCCCCGCACTGTCGCCCGCAGCACTAGCACCGAGTCCAGACTCGGGCGCAGCGTCGGAGTAGCGTTCCCAAAGCGTGTAGAGCGAGAGGATCTCCTGCGCGATCATCGCGATCGTGGGCAGCGATACGCGCAGGCCGGCCATGAAGCCGACAAAGTCCTGCTGCGCGGCGGGCGCGGGCTTGCGGTGTGCGCTCCCGGTGCTGGTGCGCGACGAGCGGCGCGGAGGGGGCGTGGTCGTCGTGGCTTGTGCTTGGATCGCGTCGCGCGTCTTGTCGTTTAGCACCAGCGTGAGGTAGATCGCGGCGATGGCGATCATGTGTGGTGGGTAGAGCAGACAGAGCTCGGAGCGGTATGTGTCGTTGATGATGAACCTGCCAACGGATAGGAGGGATGCGCGCGTATCTAGTCAGTATTGAGAGGCGGTGGAGTGCTCGGGGATGGGGGTGTGGATGGGGGGACGATGTACCATGCTGTCTGTAACGGCCCTTCCTCCAACTCGAGTCTTCCCTCCCCAGTGCCCCAGTATCGCGGACCGTCGTCGACTCCGACGCCAACCTCTCCCGCCTCGGAGATAATCGCATGTGCTGCCTCTTTCCCGCACAGAGTGAGGAGGGTGCGATATGGGTGGAACACGACGAGGTCGCACTCGAGGTCGCTCACGAGATAGAATTCCATCTCTGCCAGCTTTGAGTTGTCCGACGGGAAGTTCTTGATGCCGTAGCCCTCCTCTTCTCATGCGGTGCGATTAAGCTACAGCAAAGGGCAGATGTAAGCTAGCTCGTACGTACGGCTGAACATGAGGCGTGATTCGGAGACGACGTTTTTGATGTGGACCGGGGATTCCTCTGCCTTTGCAGCGACGTAGCAGCATGCGGCTATCACGATGAAAGGGTCCGTCTCGCAATACAAGTTCTTGACGTAGAATCGCCTGAAAAAGACCGTGGCAGAGGCGATGACCCGCTGACGCAGGGTCAAGCGTTTGCCTAGCATCGCGATGACTACATGAATATATACGTGAGCTTGGATAGGGGAAGTTTCGGCGTATGGAACATCCTACGATTCGCAAAGTAGATATTTAGGAAGTCGATATGCTCTGGTGACTCGACATATTGCAGGTCCTCGCTACGAGCCTGTTTGAGCGTTGCGCGATCTATGATCCAGCGTTTGCTATGAGATATGTTAGACAGGATGGGAGTACAGGAATGGTGCACAGGGCCTACTTGTGTGAACTTGCCCAAAAGTCGGTCGCCATTGAAGCATGGCGCAGGCCGAGGGTGGCCTACAGTATCGGGAAAGCAGCGCTTTGTTGCGGTAGACGCCCTCAAATTCGGACCGGTACCACCCACAGGCAACTGTGTAATTTGGGCAACACCCTCGACATTCCAAAATGCCTACGGTCAAACCAACAGCACCACGAAGGCGAAACAGAAAGCGCAAGCGGCGCCTGGAATCGTCGTCGTCATCATCGTCTGACTCTTCAGATTCCTCGTCGGATGATATATCGAAAAAGACTCCCGTCAAGAAGGCGCCTCCAAAAAAGCCATCTACGCCGTCTTCGGCAGAGTCGTCCTCCTCCCCGTCTCTGTCTTCGTCTTCGCCCTCATCGTCCGATTCAGAAATTGAAGATGACGCGTCTCGTGTCGGTGAACCAGCTTCCGCTCTAATTTCCTCCTCCGCAAAATCGCGACGCGATGACTCGGGGCACCATCCCCTAGCCCAGCCTCGGTCGCCATCGTCAACACCACCGCCGGGCGACGCGCCACCGTTTCTACCTCCCGAAGGGTCCAGCGGCCGAGCCCAAGACGAGCAGGCCCTGCGAAATCGATTTAGACAATTCTGGATGGCGTCGGTGGCCGACGCGTTTGGTGACGATCTAGAGCAGATTCGGCAGGTGCGTCCGCAAGCTTAAAGTCGCGCATTTTCACACATACTTAAATCCCGTCTCTCACGCCTGTACAAAGGAGCCGAATATGACCAAATCACGCCTAGCTCTATTGATTGACTCTCTAGCGTCTGGCGGCGAAGTCTTCTCATCCCACGCGGGTGAGAATGGGAGGCTGAATGAAATGGATGTTGTGTTGAACAGTGAACCTGATGTTTAGTTGACGGGCGCCCCTGGAGCGGCAACGGAATACCATACCATACAGTACAGTATCGCCTTGACAGACGGCCGCCACGCGGAATGGCGAATCGGGGATGTCAGTTTTAGGATTAGCAGGAATGTAAATTCCTATCCGTCCGGACTATGCCATAGCCATACTGTACGGCGAGGGCCGGTGACTACAAAGTGCTGCAACAACTATGATTTTGATACATCACTCGAGCGGAGCCATTTTGAGTGGGTCAGTAGGAGATGAGATCTCATGTCTCAGGTTCAATGCATACACGCTGATAGATGCATGAACCCCATCGCAAGTCGCTGGCGCTATAGTGTAGTGGCTATCACAACGGATTCTGACTTGTCACATTTGCTTTCCGTTAACCCAGGTTCGAACCCTGGTAGCGCCTTTCCTTTTGCCTCCACTACCGCTTCGTTCGAAACACAGGTACCATTCTCTGCGAGCGATTTCTACAAACCGAAGCTATGGGGGAAACACAATTACAAAAACCACATAAAAATATGTGGGTATTTGTTTAACGTCAGATCGTCAAATACTCGGCCCATGAATTCGTCGCCTCTCCTCGAAGCGACTTGAATAGGGGTCTGGCTCTCCTTATGCTAGAGATGGACGTTTGCGCCATGCTTGAGCAGCAGCTGTGCAGCTTTGATACCGCCATCTTGTAATGTGACATGGCATTAACGTCCGCGCCATGCTCTAGTAAGAACCGAATGGAATTAAGTAAGTAATGGTGTCTGACCATTCTCGTTCCGCGCGTTGATCACTGCATCATGCTAGAGCAGAAGCTGAAGAACCCCGAGACTTCCCCATTACGATGCCTAGTGGAGCAGTGTCGAGTGGTTGCTATCCATCGAGTCAATGCCCCCACCACGCTCCAGGAAGAGCTGCATGGGGTTAATATGATCATACAGTGGCTGGTCAAAATATCGGTCAATGGTATCTATAGAGGTACCCGATCCTCCTCGTTCTGCACATGAATATTTGCGCCATGTTCAAGCAGCAGCCTCGTAACTTAGACGCTGCCATATTGCGATGCGCAATATAGCAGAGTCTTTTATTCGTTATCCAGTGCGTCAATATCCTTCAAGTTCCACATTGACCTCCCCGACTCCCTATAGTGGACCTAGTGCAGTCACGGTGGCACGTCGACATACTTGGACCTAGTCAAGGATTTGCCATCCAAGATACTCGAAGACTTGCATCGCGTTCTCTGCGAGCACTGCTTGTCCTTACCACTTCGTGTGTGGAGATCTTCATCAGCTATGACACCCGCGTAGGCTGGTTCCCGTAGGGCTGTAGCGCGTCACTCTGCGTGGTATTCCGGATTCCCAAGTGCGGCAGCCCGGCGAGAGGTCTTATATTGAAAGCCAATCATCAGCACGCCGCCGAGACAGCATGATCGTCTTCGGCAATCATGATCGAGTTAGCAAATGGAGACTAGAGTTGGTCAATGGTCAAATGTATCACACCCGCGACAGTACTTTGCCTGATCTATGGCCTTTGCCGCGCCGTGTTCAAGTTAGGATCCCTCAGGCTGTGCCACAGTCAAACCAGAAGGAGTCACCAGGGACGGAGGTGCCTTCCTCACCGATATCACTTTCAAATTTAGCAGTGGTACTCTCTGTGGACCCAAGCGGAACTGGTGGTTTACGCGTTTACGTTTGGCGTGCTTCCTGGCGCAATTTAGCACTCCTGACCCGAATAAGAGCTCTGAGGCCTATGAAGTCCGGCCAAAATCGTTTTCATGTCATGCGGAGCTTGAAATGGGTGTCTGATCCTCACTGTTCCGCGCATGAATATTCCATGATATTTGCACAGTTCGAGAAGTGGCTGTGCAGCTTCTACGCTTGCCAAATTTCGATGCCACATGTAGCAGAGTCAAGTTGTCATTTCAATGTCCGCGTCATGCTCCAGCAAGAACTGGGCAGCATCAGCATCAAAGAAATGATCCTCGAAGCCGCCTTGGATCTCCGAGTCGGTTAGTGTTCTGTGCAATGGTGTCTGACCCTCCTCGTTCCGCCCATTGATACTATTTGTGCCATTCCTCGAGCAGAAGCCGTGCGACCTTGGTGCTTCCGAAGTATCGCGCGACATGTGGTGGAGTCGAGTTGATGATGCCGGCCTGTGCATTCACGTCCGCACCGTGCTCCAGTAAAAGCTGCACCGCGTCGGAACATGTATCATCGGATGTTCGAGATCCACCAGGCATTGCTATGTGTAGTGGAGTCCGGCCGCTCGAATCCCGGGCATTGATGGTCGCATGGCGCTCGATGAGTATGCGAGTAGCCTCGAGAAGTCCACTGTCGACTGCCAAGTGTAGTAGGCTACGACCCTCGGTTCCCCGAGCACCCACGTCTTTGCAGTGCCCGAGTAACAATAGTGCCATGCCCGCGTGTCCCTGATCTAACGTTCCGTGCAACGGAGTCCCCGTGCCGACCCCACTGGCAGACACTTAGGTTCTGCGGACGCTTTGAAATGAGATATTCCATCATACCGTGGAATCCAAGTTCCACAACGGAGTACAAGAGTGTTGCTTCTACCGGTAATTCTAAAGACCCCAATCGGCGCACCCATAACCACGCAGAGAAATGGGACCTGTCTGCGTCGAGAAGATCGTCAATCCTGGCCCGTAAATGTGACAATACATCCTCAAACTCAGCATGGTCCCCGAAATGTTTGGCTGTATACCGGGTGAGAGGAAACTTCGTGACAATTGTTTCATCGATGCAGGAGTCCAAACGAAGAAGGATACCGAGACAGGCTCGCGCCGTGATCGTATGTGCTGGTCTGAGGAGGACATGGTGATAGCGGGAGGCGTCAATTTTGGAAGTCGCAAGGCGATCCAAGGTGGGGAATTCTTTGACCGAGAAGTGCGAAAAATGAACTCGGAACTAACCGTCATCAACAACGGCGATCAAACTGGAACATGTGGACAGCACGCCGGCCACTGCTTGCTCTTGGTCGTCCCATCGCAAATCTTCATTTAGCTTCGGAATCCCCCCTGCTGCATCAAAGTCAACAGCGAGTACTTCCGCTAGTTCCTCCACACGAAGTGGGCGAACAGCCACAGCAAGGCACTGGAGCGGCCGAAGAGCATATATTCAGTTAGACCCGGGAAGTCCGAGCAGTATCCGTTCATAGGTCTCATCCAACGTTTCGGGCAATTCTACGATAACGTGTCGCACGCTCGGCAAAAGACAAGGTCGCAACGTCTCCAGCTGGCAGAATGCCTAACGAAACCTGAATGGGATATCAGAACGTCATCCCCGAGCACGCAACTACATCCTTACATGCCATCAGCCCTCCCTGTGAGCGACTTGATGACCAACTCCTTGTCCTCATCCCGCCATCTCCGCATGTTTCTGTCTGAGTAAACCACAGACCTCACGTAATCCGCGATGTCTTTCTTTTGTCCGATTTCGTCGAGAAGAGATATTCGATTGGATGTCAACGACTCGAGGGACGTCTGGATATCGATCTCGGGACGACTCGTAACGCAAAGGCGCAAATTCGGAAATTTTCATTTAACGCGTTTTTCGACAAGCCCGGGGACCCTTTCACGTGGTGGGGGTAGCCCAGTTGAGCCGGGACACTCATCGAGTGTGTCAATAATGAGACAAATTGGGACTTCTGGGATCCGAAGGTTGTCTTCAAGGCATTGTGGTAGGTGCGCTGTCACTGAGTTGCTTCGTGTCAGATTGGTGAGTGGAATAACAACGAAAGAGCGTCGAAGAACGAATCAGGTTGATGGTGGGGCTGGATAACGAGAGAGGCAAGAGGTAATACACGGGACTCCTTCCATGTTTTTTGAAATCAAAGAAGTAGGCGATGTGAGCCGATCCCCCCTTGAGTCGCGTTCGATGTCATGGATGATGAATGAGCCGTTGATGGTCATTGATACCGTCCCTGCGTAAAAGAGTCGGAGAGCGACGTACCTGAGAATACTCATCCCGGAACCCGCTGTCGAAAGAGCAAATGGCTGAGAGTGGGAGAATGTACGTTTTCTGCAGGTCCACAACCGCGAACCGGACTCTTTCCATCTTCTTAAGACACTGCCTTCCGTGAATCACAGGACGGTGCCTTCATGATGAGTTTCCTTTGCAATGTTGCAATTTTCACAGATGAATCAAGGGGAGAGAGCCACGTTTGGAAATCTTTGAGCAGCATCCATGACCAATGAAATGGGGCTCTGGAAAAGACTCGGACGAAATGCGACTTAATGCACTTCCTGGCTTTATTTTCTTCTCACCTAGCCATTTAGGACCCTTTGGGTGACGATTGAAAACAAACCACACACCACACACCATCAATGACTACGTCTAATTTGATTTCAACGTCCCTCACTCTATCGTTGACCCCCTGAACCTTCTCGTCAACTCCCTAAATCTTGTTGTCCGAGTCCGAGTCCGAGTCGTTGCTCACTCCTTGAAGTATAATACGCAAATTTCCTCCTACGCGAGCCTATAAAACTCTGCATGGGACGCTGTGCTTTACGTCATAAACCTACCACCTGTCCCCAAAAAAAGGCAACACAGTACAGTATGAAGAATGCCAGTCAGACAGTAACGCCTCGTGCTGGGCGTCTATCATCCATATCAAGAAGACCCACATCCTAGGGTTACTTGCAACGTTCTTCGCGCACACACCGTTGTCAGTACAGCCATCTTCCCTCCCCTGAGACCTTTATATCACCTTCCGACCGCGAGAAAATGTCCCAGACCCCTGCATCGACCTCTTCGAATTCAAATTATCAATCTATCTTTGATCGTGCTTTGGAAGCGTACAAGAAGAAGACTAAGAAAGATCTCCGTTCCCATCCACTATTTGCCAAAATTGAAGCCTGCAATTCTCCCGACGCGGTCCTCACTACACTCCGAGACCAAATCCCTCAACAAGATCAGTCTCGTAGCATCGATGACAAACTGACCAAATGGCTCAATCCCACCGTCAATGTCATCTACAACTTTTCCCAGGTCATTGGCGAGGGTGTTAGTCTGGTCAGTCTCAACCGTCGGAGGTTGATTTGTCCAAGATCCGATGTTCATTGTTATGCAGGTGTACCCACCTGCGGGGGTGATCTTCACTGGAATAGGCATCCTTCTTTCTGTGAGTGTCATCTTTGGTTCGTTTACGTTGGCCTTTCTGACATCCGATGGTCTCACTGGCAGGCGGCTAAGGCCATTTCCGATAGCCAGGATGCACTTGCCGAAGTCTTCGAGCGGATCGAGAACTTCTTCATGCGTCTCGAGACATATATCGAAGTGCCACCGACGACAGGGATGACGGACATGATCGTTAAAATCATGGTTGAGGTGGTTTCGATTCTTGCGATCACGACAAAGGAGATCAAGCAGAGTAGAGCGAGTGAGTTCCCCCGTGGTGATATGAATAGTCACCGTAGGCTTACTTTTGTTTAGAAACGTTTGTGAAGAAGTTGGTGGGAAGGAGAGACCTCGAGGATGCACTGGGTCGACTGGATCGACTAACGCAAGAGGAAGCTCGGATGGCGGCTGCACAAGGTCTGAAAGCCACTCGCGACGTCGACAGTAGGGTAAGGGGGGTTGGCGACAAACTTCACGTTGTCATCGACGGTGCGCACATTGTTTTCAAACAGTTCGCCGCACCGCCCTTAGTGACTGCCCTTCCAGGTGTTGAGAAAATGAGAGAAGAAACACATCAGGTCACGAATGACATGGGCCATCAGAAACGTTCGTTGTTGTCAGCCTCACACAGTTAACTATGAGGGTTCAATCACTCTCACAGGGAATCAATTACGACACAACATCAGAGATTGGCTCTCCCCGCCAGATCCATCTGTCAATTACAACACCGCAAGCCATGCTCACCACGAAGGCACCGCCCTATGGTTCATTGAAGGCACCACATTCGCGGACTGGAAAGCATCCGGGTCATTGTTATGGGTCCATGGAAAACGTACAACTCCCAGTCCTCTACCTCTTCGCCCTCGCTAACGGGCCTCCGTTCTCATAGCAGGATCCGGGAAAAGTGTCCTCAGGCATGTCTCCTCTACTCTTTCCGGCCTGTAGCATTAACAACCCACCAGCTCATCGATCATCCAGGATATCGAAGCCGTCTCGAACACAGGATCAGCTCACGTTGCCTTCTTTTTCTTCGATTTCAAGGACGACAGAAAGCAGGATGTCCGCGACTTACTTTCTTCTGTTATCGTTCAACTTAGCCATCAATCCGATTCTCTCTGCGATATCCCCTTTCGTTGTCATTCAAACCACCAATCTGGCTCACAACAACCTAGTGTCCATACCCTTACTCGATGCCTCGTGGAGATGCTCAGGCTCTCTGGACAAGTCCCGATCTTTCTTATTGTTGATGCGCTCGACGAATGCCCCAACACGATTGGGGTATCATCATCACGTGACGAGGTGCTGGCCCTTGTCGAGACACTTGTCGAGCTGAACCTTCTGAATTTGCGTCTTTGCGTTACGAGTCGCCCTGAGATCGACATTCGGACCATCCTTGAACCTTTGACAAATATCCGGATATCTCTTCACGAACAGAGTGGACAAAAGAAGGACATCGTTGATTTTGTGACATCTGTCGTATACTCGAACAAGAACATGCGGAGATGGAGAGATGAGGACAAGAAGTTGGTGATCGAGACACTCTCAGAGAGAGCTGATGGCATGTAAGGATGTGGTTGTCTTAGTCGGAACTACTTACTCACACCTTCACTCAGGTTTCGTTGGGTGGTTTGCCAACTGGAACTTTTGCGGCAATGTCTCGCGCCGAGTGTCCGACGTATTCTTGCAGAATTGCCAGAATCGTTGGATGACACTTACGAGCGGATACTTCATGAAATTCCCAAGTCTAACCGAGTACATGCGCATAGGCTACACCAGTGCCTCACCGTTGCCGTTCGTCCGCTTCGTGTGGAGGAACTGGCGGAAGTGCTTGCAGTTGAATTCGACACAACAGAAGGGATACCGAAATTGAGCAAAAATTTGCGATGGGAGGATCAAGAGCAAGCTGTGCTATCTGCATGTTCCAGTTTGATCGCCGTCGTCAGCGACCGTTCTTCCCGGGTGGTCCAATTTGCTCATTTTTCGGTCAAAGAATTCCTGACTTCAGATCGCCTCGCCACCTCGAAGATCGATGCCTCCCGTTATCATCACATTGGGCTCGAAGCGGCGCACACGATCATGGCGCAAGCTTGTCTCGGTGTCCTACTTTGTTTGGACTCTCACATTGATCAGGCCAGGATCGAGGGCTTTCCTCTCGCCCTGTATGCTGCTAACAACTTCGGGGACCACGCAGACTTCGGGGACGTGTTGTCGCACATACAGGGTGGGGTCAGCAGTCTCCTTGACGTCGACAAACCGCATTTTTCTGCATTGTTGTGGCTTCGCCAAGGCAAAGTCCCAGAGCACCCAGAACCACTGGTTGCTACTCCCCTGTACTATGTCGCGGAATTTGGCTTTCGCAGTGTGACGGATTACCTCATTTCAAGACGTCCGGAGGATATAAGTAGCAGAGGTGAATTGGGCATGCCACTTCACGCAGCCTTGTACCGTGGACATGCCGGTGTCGCACAGTTGCTAGTTGAGCACTGTATAGATGTGGACGTTCGGGGCGTTGACGACCAACCACCACTCCATCTGGCAGTGGATCATGGTCGTAAGCTGATCGAGGTTACTCGCCAACTAATTGGGCGTCATGCAGACATTATGGCCCGCGACTCGAAAGGACGGACCACGCTACACCTATCAGTTGATGGGAAATTTGATGATACACATTTCGACACGGTGCGGTTATTACTGGAACATGGTGCGGACGTGCAGGCACAGGATAATGACCAATCGACTCCGTTACATCACGCATCATACAGCGGTTGCGTCAAGACTGCACAGCTGTTGCTCGAATATGGTGCAAGTGTCAATGAGCGGAACGAGAGGGGTAGAACACCGTTACACCAAGTAACATACTTACTGCATGACGACGTGCCAGATGCTTATTTCGATACCATCCGGTTATTGCTGGTGCATGGTGCGGATGTTGACGCGCTGGATGGCCACCGCGACTCTCCGCTGCACTTGTCATCATACAGGGGCTGCATCAAAGCCCTGCGGATTCTGCTCGAGCATGGCGCAAATGTCCATCTTCAGAATAATGACGGCAAGACTCCCTTGCAGGTCGCGTCGGAGGGGGATAAGAAGGGTTTCGTGCGGGTGATATCGGAGCATTTGGAGAGAATGCAGGTGTGATGTTGTCGGGCCTTCTCTTGACTAGCTAATAAGGATTGCATCCCGCTCAATTGACATGAATAGCTTCTTGTCTGTGACCCCTCACCATAAATGTGCCTGTTTCGGACATGTTGTTATTGATCGGGCGATGGCTCAAATGTATGAGTAACTTACGCGCCGCAGAGTAACGAGAGAAATGGGTAAAGCCCATTGTATTAATACGACACTGGTAGCCTTGAAGTGTCCAAGTTGGGGGTATTTTCCGTGTCAAATAAATGGACGGTGGGTCCGTTATGTGCTTTGGTCCGTTTGTATGGCCTGTAACTGTGACAGGCCGAGAGATTACTAGTAACCGCAACACAAATAGGACATAAGTTTGAGTCTAGGTAGAGAGGGGGAAGAATGATCGTCTCATCACGGCTTTGATGGCTACCAGTGATTTCTCGGTAGCCAGCGCCGTCGGCTGGGAACAACCCACTCGATAAAAAAATAATTGGTGGTTGTATATCGGCGATGTCGGTATTGCCCATGATCTCATCGCATCATGCGAGTCTGGTTATCAGAAGTCAATGCGTCAATGGGATCATCACGACGTCGGCCGACGCGAGTACCGGCGTGTGGTGTCATAATCAGTCCGGGCACGCTGCCCTGGCAATTTCGGTCCGAGTCACCGTCGACTGTTGTCTAACAAAGTCATTTGGCTCCCACTAATAGATTCCCCTCGTGTTTCTCCTCACTTTCGTGGGCCGACGCCTAAGTTTTGCGTTTTCCCTTTCTCGTTGCCGACTATCTTTCAGTTGCCGTTGTGACTGCGCTGAGCCACCGAGTCTACCCGGGCAAGCGCCGAGCTTGTCCGCTAGGAACTTCTTCTCGTTCGAGTCGTTCCCTCTTTCATCTCGCGTTCCTGACCTTCCTTTCCACCCTCTCTCTACCTCTCTATCTTGACTCTAGGTTTACCGCAAAACTCACATGGGGGACCTTCAAATCTCGCTTCAACTGCACGCACACTCAGCATACTTGTACAGCTGCCATGTACTCGACTAAAGACTGCAATATATTGTATGCTGGATATCTGTCTGCTTTGTTGTTCCCCCTCTGAAGAGTCTGAACGTCGTACTCATACTTGTCGCATAAATACAACTGACAGACTCGTACGCTGGCAAACTGGGCTTCCTCTCACAAGTAGGCGCCCACGCAAATCCATTCCCCTAGGCTCGTTCCGTTACGGCTTCATTCTATTCCAGCTCTGGTCCCTCGCTCGTCCCTATCACATCACGTTTGGAGATCTTCATCAGCTATGACACCCGCTTGAGCTGGTTCTCGTAGCATGTCACTCTGCGTGGTATTCCGTATAGCCCAGCGAGAGGTCTTAAATCAAAAACCGGTCATAAATACGCCGTCGAGACAGCATGATTGTCTTCAGCGATCATGATCGGGTTAGCACTGGAGACTAGAGTTGGACAATGGTCAAAATGTATCCACCTGGACCATGACAGAAGTTTGCTTGATCTATGGCGCTCCGCCGGGCTATCTCTGTGCCATGGTCGAACCAGAATGAGTCACCAGAGACGAAGGTGCCTTCCTCACCAATATAACTTTCAAAGTTAGCAGTGGTACTCTGGGGACCCAAGCAGGATTGGTAGTTTACGTTTGGCGTGCTTCCTATCGCAATCTTAATTGAAAGAGGCACTAGCTATGGACTTGATCAAAATTGGTTTCATGCGGAGCTTGAAGTGGGTCTGGAATGGAAGAGACCAACTGCAACTTATTGCACTTTCTGGCATGTTTTCTCACCTCCTAGCCAGACCAGCCATTTAGGCCCTTTTGTGTGACGATAAACAAACTACACACCATCAGTTACTACCTCTAATTTGTCGTCAACGTCCCTCACTCCATCGTTGACTCCCTGAACCTTCTCCGAGTCGTCAACTCCCTGCACTCGAGTCTTGTTATCCGAGTCCGAGTCTTTGCTCACACCCCTTGAAGTACAATACGCAATTTTCCTCCTACTGTAGATAATGCGCAACTTATAAAACTCTGTATTGGATGCCGTCGTTAATCGTGCCAGTTGTCCTCAAAAAAAAAGGTAACACAGTACAGATGAAGAGCGCCAGCCGAGTACAGTGACGCCTGGTGCTGGGCGTCTATCATCCATATCAAAACGACGTACGTCCTAGGGTAACTTGCAACATTTTTCGCGCACACACCATTATCAGTACAGCCATTTTCCCTCCCCTGAGACCTTTCATATCACCTTCCGACCGCGAGAAAATGTCCCAGACCCCTGCTTCGACCTCCTCGAATTCAAATTATCAATCTATTTTCGACCGTGCTTTGGAGGCCTACAAGAAGAAGACCAAGAAAGATCTCCGTTCCCATCCACTATTTGCCAAAATTGAAGCCTGCAATTCTCCCAACGACGTCCTCACTACACTCCGAGACCAAATCCCTCAACAAGATCAGTCTCGTAGCATCGATGACAAACTGACCAAATGGCTCAATCCCACCGTCAATGTCATCTACAACTTTTCCCAGGCCATTGGCGGGGGTGTTAGTCTGGTCAGTCCCAAAGGTCGGAGGTTGACTTGTCCAAGATCCGATGTTCATTGTTATGCAGGTATACCCACCTGCGGGGGTGATCTTCACTGGGATAGGCGTCCTTCTTTCTGTGAGTGTCATCTTTGGTTCGTTTACGTTGGCCTTTCTGACATCCGATGGTCTCACTGGCAGGCGGCTAAGGCCGTTTCCGATAGCCAGGATGCACTTGCCGAAGTCTTCGAGCGGATCGAGAACTTCTTTATGCGTCTCGAGACGTATGTCGAAGTGCCACCGACGATAGGGATGACGGACATGATCGTCAAAATCATGATTGAGGTGCTTTCGATTCTTGCGATCACGACAAAGGAGATCAAGCAGAGTAGAGCGAGTGAGTTCACCCGTGGTGATATGAATAGTCACCGTAGGCTTACTTTTGTTTAGAAAAGTTTGTGAAGAAGCTGGTGGGAAGGACAGACCTCGAGGATGCACTGGGTCGACTGGATCGACTAACGCAAGAGGAAGCTCGGATGGCTGCTGCACAAGGTCTGAAAGCCACTCGCGACGTTGACAGCAAGGTCCAAGTCGTCGACAATAGGGTGATGGGCGTTGACGATAAACTACACGTTGTCATCGACGGTGCGTACATTGTTTTCAAACAGTTAGCCACACCGTCCTCAGTGACTGTCCTTCCAGGTGTTGAGAAAATGAGAGAAGAAACACAACAGGTCGCGAATGACATGAGCCATCAGAAACGTTCGTTATTCGTCAGCCTCACACAGTTAGCTATGAAGGTTCAATCTCTCTCACAGGGAATCAATTACGACAGGACCTCAGAGATTGGCTCTCCCCCCCAGATCCATCTGTCAATTACAACACCGCAAGCCATGCTCACCACGAAGGCACCGCCCTATGGTTCATTGAAGGCACCACATTCGCGGACTGGAAAGCATCCGGGTCATTGTTATGGGTCCATGGAAAACGTACAACTCCCAGTCCTCTACCTCTTCGCCCTCGCTAACGGGCCTCCGTTCTCATAGCAGGATCCGGGAAAAGTGTCCTCAGGCATGTCTCCTCTACTCTTTCCGGCCTGTAGCATTAACAACCCACCAGCTCATCGATCATCCAGGATATCGAAGCCGTCTCGAACACAGGATCAGCTCACGTTGCCTTCTTTTTCTTCGATTTCAAGGACGACAGAAAGCAGGATGTCCGCGACTTACTTTCTTCTGTTATCGTTCAACTTAGCCATCAATCCGATTCTCTCTGCGATATCCCCTTTCGTTGTCATTCAAACCACCAATCTGGCTCACAACAACCTAGTGTCCATACCCTTACTCGATGCCTCGTGGAGATGCTCAGGCTCTCTGGACAAGTCCCGATCTTTCTTATTGTTGATGCGCTCGACGAATGCCCCAACACGATTGGGGTATCATCATCACGTGACGAGGTGCTGGCCCTTGTCGAGACACTTGTCGAGCTGAACCTTCTGAATTTGCGTCTTTGCGTTACGAGTCGCCCTGAGATCGACATTCGGACCATCCTTGAACCTTTGACAAATATCCGGATATCTCTTCACGAACAGAGTGGACAAAAGAAGGACATCGTTGATTTTGTGACATCTGTCGTATACTCGAACAAGAACATGCGGAGATGGAGAGATGAGGACAAGAAGTTGGTGATCGAGACACTCTCAGAGAGAGCTGATGGCATGTGAGGATGTGGTTATTTTAGTCAGAACTACTTACTCACACCTTCACTCAGGTTTCGTTGGGTGTTTTGCCAACTGGAACTTTTGCGGCAATGTCTCGCGCCAAGCGTCCGACGTATTCTTGTAGAATTGCCAGAATCGTTGGATGACACTTACGAGCGGATACTTCATGAAATTCCCAAGTCTAACCGAGTGCACGCGCATAGGCTACTCCAGTGCCTCACCGTTGCTGTTCGTCCGCTTCGTGTGGAGGAACTGGCGGAAGTGCTTGCAGTTGAATTCGACACTACAGAAGGGATACCGAAGTTGAGCAAAAATTTGCGATGGGACGACCAAGAGCAAGCTGTGCTATCTGCATGTTCCAGTTTGATCGCCGTCGTCACCGACCATTCTTCCCGGGTGGTCCAATTTGCTCATTTTTCGGTCAAAGAATTCCTGACTTCAGATCGCCTTGCCACCTCGAAGATCGACGCCTCCCGCTATCATCACATTGGGCTCGAAGCGGCGCACACGATCATGGCGCAAGCTTGTCTCGGTGTCCTACTTTGTTTGGACTCTCACATCGACGAGGCCAGGATCAATGACTTTCCTCTCGCCCTGTATGCTGCTAACAACTTCGGGGACCACGTAGAGTTCGGGAACGTGTTGTCGCACATACAGGGTGGGGTCAGCAGTCTCCTTGACGGAGACAAACCGCATTTTTCCGTGTTGTTGTGGCTTCGCCGACGCCTCCGCGAATTTCAGAAGCATCCAGGACCACTAGATGCGACTCCCCTGTACTATGTCGCGGGATTTGGCTTTCGCGGTATGACTGATTACCTCATTTCAAGACGTCCGGAGGATATAAGTAGCAGAGGTCTATACGGCACACCACTTCACGCAGCGTTGTATAATGGACGTGTCGGTGTCGCACAATTGCTAGTTGAGCACTGTGTAGACGTGGACATTCGGGGCCTTGGCGATCGGACACCACTCCATCTGGCAGTGAATTCTGGACTGGTCGAGGTTACTCGCAAACTAATTGGGCGTCATGCAGACATTATGGCCCGCGACGAGGATGGACAGACCCCGCTACACCTATCAGCTGGGGGGGTCGATACACATTTCGACGTGGCGCGGTTATTACTGGAACACGGTGCGGACGTACACGCACAGGATAACAAACACTCGACTCCCTTACATAACGCATCATACTGGGGTTGCGTCAAGATTGTAAAGCTGTTGCTCGAACATGGTGCAAATATCAATGAGCGGGGCAAGGAGGGTAGGACACCACTACACCGAGTAATGGACTCACTGCGTGACACCGCGTCGGATCCCTATTTTGATACCATAACGTTATTGCTGGCGCATGGTGCTGATATTGACGCGCTGGATGACCACCGTGACTCTCCGCTGCACTTGTCGTCACACAAGCGCTGCATCAAAGCCCTGCGGATACTGCTCGAGCATGG
>Ga0307510_10001417_pt1 | contig 26328 bp, 32 predicted proteins | sample 12_EM_MG_FD_207224 | JGI IMG/M metagenome (GOLD analysis project Ga0307510, IMG submission 207224) | Populus trichocarpa ectomycorrhiza microbial communities from riparian zone in the Pacific Northwest, United States - 12_EM | ecosystem: Host-associated > Plants > Roots > Unclassified | place... | reverse complement strand
GGCGTTCTGGTCCTTCGCCGACCGTGGCCATGTCGACGTCCATCGCGTCAGAGTCCCTTCGGGATTGCTGGCGCGTTGGTCTTCCAAACGTCGCGGCGTCGGTTCTGGCGCATGCTGAGGAAGTCGCCGCCTCTTGGTCCGAGTCTGACCACTACCATCCGTCGTCGTTCAACTTCTCGACGGGCGGCCGCTTGCCATTAATCGAGCGTTTGCGGGACTGGATCTCGTTGAAGAATGGTGCTCGATGAGGAGTCGGGCCACATCTACATGACCTCGTTCGGACGCCAGATGCAGCGGAGTCGTCCCGTCCTTGCTCTGAGCTGCTGCGTCGGCGCCGTGCTCGATGAGGAGCCAGGCAAGACCCAAATCACCCCGGAAGGATGCCCGATGCAGTTAAAGTCGTCCCGTCCTTGCTCTGGGCTGTCGCGTTGGCGCCGTGCTCGATGAGGATTCGGGTCATACCCACTTGACCCGATTCGGACGCACAATGCAGCGGAGTCGTCATACGTCGAGTATGATAGCGAGACAAGCCTGTATCGCTTTCGCAGGTGGGAATGCCTGCAAATAAAAGTCAGAGATGTGAGACATGCCAATAGCCCTTTCTGACGTACCAGGCCAAAGGCATCGGCAAGGGGGGCAGCGGATGAAAGTTTGGATAAAATTGATACAGTCATCTTTAAGGGACTTCATGATTTTGTCGCTTCCTTGCAAATGCCTGAATGCCTGTGCTTGATCTTGCAAAAGGCCGGTAATGGCCTCGAGCGAGTCGCACCTCTGAAGTTTGACGGCAAGCGGATGTTGTGTCAAAGAGACGCCTGCCATATGCCTGCAAGGTGAGCGATATCACGAGTAGGGATAGCTGCGAAGCCTTGTTCAACCAAACATTATTTGTGTTTATTTATTCGCAAATGAAGTCGGCGGATACAACAGACAGACAGATTGAACATCCAGAGTCATGCGACTATGTCTACCTCAACAAAGAACGACGCTTCGTTCCCTCTCCACTACAGTGACACAGTCTTCGTGGCGGCGCACTGTCAAAGAGAAGAATACCAGCATAAACGCGCTCGTATACGTCATCCCAGATGACCCGACTCTCGTTTCACACGGAGAGTTGAATGGTATGACAATAGGAATCAAAGATAATATTTGCACTAAAAATATGCTCACATCATGCTCTTCTGCCATGCTTCGAAGTAAATGAACGCTCACCTCCTGCCCCGATGCGCGAATGCTGACGCATTTCTTGATCGCTGAAGACTTCCAATCGCCTTTCGACGCGACCGTTGTCCACCTGCTGAACGTCTCTGGCGCAACAATCGTTGGAAAGACGAACTGCGACGAATTTGGCATGGGGTAACTGTCTCTCGACGTTTCTTCACACATGGCCGCTCATCCACCAAGCGGCCTAGGTCACTGAACGTCCATTCGATACACGGGCCTGTCATCAACACATTCCAACATCAGTCGAGCGTAGTCGATTGGGATGCACGTGAGCGTCGCTCGGCTGGAGGCAGCTCGGGTGGGAGCAGTGCGGCAGTCGCTGCGGGGATGTGTGATGCGTAAGTGTCTCACGTTCCGCCTGGGTTTGGTCGTATGCGCTCCTACTCGGTTAAATTCCATACATGCAGGGCCCTCGCAACGGATACGGGTGGATCAGTCAGGCTTCCGGCCTCATACTGCGGCGCCGTAGGGCTCAAGCCTTCTTACGGATTGATCAGCAGGTAAGCGTCCCGACTGACTGTGATAATGTCCGTTGACGACCGTTCCCAAAGATGGGGCGTAGTATCGTTCGCGGACAGCCTCGACTGCGTAGGGATCATCGGAAAGGATGTCGCGTCCACCTCCAAAGTATTCGGTTCGTTGTACCACGATAGTTCCTTTCTCTCCGACCTTTCATTTATCGGAGCTCCAAGATGTCCTCTCTCAGTTTGACGAGAAGGATCCCACCGCCGCCCGGCCAACGATACGCGAAAAAGCTCGGGAGTTGTGCTCGGAGCACATGGCAGGATGGGCGTCCTGCGGTTCGGGATCCCTCAAGAATCTTCGCATCGGAATCCCTCAAGTACGTTCGCGATTCGCTAGTCTCTCTCCATTCGACCTACTTACCTCATCCAAATACACAGGAATACTTTCCGGCTTCGCTCGACAGTTCCATCCTCCCTCCTTTCCGCCGCATCGTTCGAACCCTCAAGGATCGCGGCGCGACCGTGCTCCCCGTCTCCCTCCCAAACACCAGCCACGCCTTGAGCGCGTACTATGTCATCGCCAGCGCAGAGGCGAGCAGCAACCTCGCGCGCTATGACGGCGTCCAGTACGGGTTGCACTTCCCCCTGCCGGCCGACGCTATCGCTCGATCGCCGGGGGAAGTCTACGCACATTCGCGCACGGCCGGCTTCGGCGCGGAGGCGAAGAGACGCATTTTGCTGGGCACGTACGCTCTCATGGCCGAGTACGCTCTCACACACTCTTCTTCCCTCGGAACATGACATCTGATCGCATGATGTCACTTGCAGCGCATTCAACAATTACTTTTTGCAAGCCCAGCGCGTACGCCAGTGCATTCGCGACGACTATATGCGCGTCTTTCGCGTGCCCAACCCGCTTGCGCGCTCAGCAGCTCCGAATCATCCTGGGGTCCATGTCCTCTTGCACCCGTCGGCTATTCGCACAGCTCCGTGTTTAGACGAGCAATCCGGACTGGATGCGTATACGCAGGACGTTCTCACGGTGCCTGCCTCCCTTGCGGGTCTCCCCGCGCTGAGCGTGCCAATACCAGTTGGCGAAGAGGGAGATGGCTGGCCGCTTGGTGTGAGCATTGTCGGGCAATGGGGGTGCGAGGCGATGACCCTAGTCGTCGGGTCGGTGATTGAGGATGTTGAACGAGAAGCACGGTAGTTAAGTCTCCTGGGTATGGAGTATATTATGTGATAATATATATAATCGAGACTATGCTATGAACGTATACTAGACAGAGCAGCGTGAAGATAGCATGTGGGGGTGACCAGCTGAAAATGCCCGCAATTTACAGTACAGATGCGGGGTGTAAAGAGGATGGCAATGGATAGGGATGTTCACAATGGGACCGCAAAGAGAAGTCGATGGGGCACAACTCTGAACCACCATCAACCGTAGGTCGAGACTGCTCCCCAAGGCTGCTGGTCGTTGTGTACACTGAACGGACATCCCCACAATACAGTTACATCACCCACATTGTCCGAGTTTTTGCATGTTCCTCCCGCCTTCCACCCCACATCTGGCTCTGGCAGACCTACTGCCTCTTGACTGCCAACTTCAGATGCAACTTATATGGCTTTTTGCTGACCATAAACCCAGATCCATCAGAAAGTGGTGTTGTAAGTAAGAAGGTTGGAATAATGCACAGCCAGTGCGAGAGGGAATGAATGCAAGAAGAAAGGGAATGACATGGGAGCTGTACGAAGCACACAGACTCAGTATGGCACAAGGAGTGCAGACAAACTCAGGGTATTCACCTGTACGAAGCACACAGACTACGTACGGTAAGCATGAGGAAAGGAATGCAAAGGAAACTAAGTATATGCTCACCTCAGTATGGTGTAAGTAGGCATTGTAGCGGGTAACCCTCGGGTTTTTCAGGGCTACCCAGACCCTGACCCGGTAAGAACCCGTACCCGGCCTCTGGGTATGGGTTTTGCTGGGTATGGGTACGGGTACCTGTCAGGTCATACAGACATAAGGCGGGTCAGGAGTATGGGACGGGTCAGAATGTATCAGGCGGGTAAAGCAGGTATCAAGCGGGTCAGATAGGCATATGACAAGCAACTAGTTAAGGGCCTGTTCGGGAACTTTTTGGAGTAAATTGGATTTCATTTGTAATCTCTATTTGGGGGGTGCCAAATAGAGATATCGTTTTCGCGCCTCAGAATTTTTTTTGCACAGTCTGAACGCACTGTTATTACAACCAATAGACATTTCCTTTTCAGGTGGCCCATCACAATCACAAACAACCGAGTGAGAGAACACATGACCTGGAATGTGCACGTGAGGGGGAAATGTGCAGGTGTTGTGCATCACACGAGTAACACGCGAGTCACACGCGCCATCACACAGTCACGCAATTTGGACGAAATCGAGGGTCGGAGGTGCATTTGGATTTGGCTGGCACTATTTGGAATCGAAATACAATTTTGATCGCCCGTTTTTGTTCCCGAACAGCACACTTTTTCAAACTCAAATTCTATTTCAATGAAATACGACTTTGGCTGGTATCTTGAGATACCAACTGGTTCCCGAACAGGCCCTAAAGCATTGAAACTACAACGCATCTGTGTGGATGGCATCCCACCCCATAGCAAGCTCCTCCTCCTCCTCAGCTATCTCATCTGCACTGAGAGCACCTTTAATGTCATGGTCCTTTATCAATCCCTGGGAACTCCACAGCCCAACACAGAGAGATGCCCGTGTAGATTCAACTGCAAGCCGGCTACGGACATGTGGGAGGAGGAGACGGCCATGACTAAAGACGCGTTCAACGTCAACAGTGGTTGCTATGTGAAAAATGCCTTAGCACCAAAGACAAATGCCAGAAAAATGAATACTCACCAGGTATCGAGAGGTAATCACATGCCATGCGTGATAGTCGTGGAAAGACCTTACGTCTCTCATGCCACCACATGAGCGCATCTGTCACATCCTCAACATCTGCTATGAGGTAGCGTTGGAGCTCATCTAACGATGAGGGGGGAGGTGCGGCATTCATGATGCCATCAAAGATGTTGCTGCTTTCGGAAAACTTGGATACCTGTGTAGTATAGAGTTATTAGGGTCCTTGGATCAAGAAACAAACAACTTACTGCAATGTCCCCATCTGATTGGGATGTGCAATCATCCCCCTCAACATCCAACAACCAGTACGTTCTGTCAAATTCGTCTTGAACAACATCGCGTGCTTCCTCAATTGACAATGCATCCCAGTTTTGTTTCTTGAAAAACTCCAGTTTGTACTGAGGGTGAAGGACTGGATGTGTGATGAATTGCAGTTAGAATATATAATGTACATGGAAACAAGACGAAACTTACCCATTGCAATGCGATAGACATCCGACTCCCCAGTTTTGTTGTGGTACTTATCCAGAGTCTTTTTACCAATGGTGAGGGCGGCATGGATCGCAAGGCAGAACTTGGATGATAAATCGGATGTGGTAGTAAGGAAATCATTGATGAGTGCCATGGCAGGAAGGACGGTAGCAAGGTTGGGGGTGTCACAAGAAAAAAACAACGTGGCGTCTTTGAAAATCTATAGGAAGTACCATGAATAGGTGAAAAAAGAGGGAGAACAGTTACTTACCTTCAGAACTTCTCGGAGCTCCTTAGCGATGTTCCATTCTGCTGATCCCATTTCGTATTTGCGAAGATCATATTCCCGGACAGCAGTCATCGCATCAATGGCGACGCGATAACAAATTGCAAACTTGAGCATGTCAAATGTTGAATTCCAGCAAGTTGAGACATCCCAGGGCATCATACATGGAGGAAGGCCATGGGTAGAAAGCAATTTGTCCCAAGCTGGCAGGAGAATGGTCGTCGAGTTCTTCAGTGCAAATGAAAATTTCCGCAACTTCACCATTTGTCAGCTTAGGATTAGGGTCTACAAGCGTCATAAACTTACCTTCTGCAGCACTGCTCTGATGGGCTCCAGACGGGCATTGAGCCCATCATCAATGGTCTCATCATTCTTATCAATGTCATTGTCATCGTCACCATGACGGCCTTCCTCATTCTCAGGCTGCTGATCCAAGCCATCATCCACTGCTTGAAGTCCCTCAGCCAAGTTGGAAAGGGCCTGAGCCGCCTCATTGAATGCCTGGACATCCTTCTTCTTCTTTGGCTCTTCAAATGGCTTCAAAATCGCCCTAGCAATGAGATTGACAGTGTGTACGAAGCACTGGGTTTGATTGGCAGGACCAGGGAACTCCTCAAGAGCGTTACCAAGGTACTTGATCATGCCATCGTTGTTGGATGCATTGTCACCAGTTATGCCAAGTATCTGTGGTACACATTGCAGGTGAGTGAACCCCTCTATCAACCATTCAATGCTCTTACCTTTTTATCGATCCCAAACGTTTTTAGAACAGTCATAAATGCAATACCAAGATTCACACCGGTATGCAACACTGCCACCTCTACAAGGTCAAGAAGCATTGAAAATGGCTGGCCGCTACGCTCCAAGTGAACAGTTATTGCCATGTAGGACTTATGATTGGGCGAGGACCAGCTATCTGTGCCAAAGCTCAGTTTGCCATCATATTCCTATTGTACTGGGTGAGTTCATGAGTCATCATGTGAGGATAGCACATCTGACCTGCAATGCCTTAGCAAAACGCCCGCGTGCACGAACGAAAACATTTTTGACATCATGAGAGACTGTCTCCACCGAAGGGATGTGGTAATCAGGCCTCCCCGTCTTCATCAGGGATCGAAAGCCACGGTCATTGACAATTTGGAAGGGTCGGCTACTTTCTGTGACCCAGCGTACAATTTCCGCACTGTGAGGGCCGAGGGAATGTTATATCCATGTCAGATGAAGTGTGGGTCAGACGTACCATGCCTCTATTTTGGTGTGCTGACGGTGACTGTACACCACTTTCCCTTTGCCTAGCCGCTGAAATGCAGCTGTGATTGAACCATTATTGGGTGTTACGGTTCGCAGTGCTGCCTGCGCAGCTCTGACATCTCGCGTACCATCGGCTGCTCGAACAGCCTCCTTGCTCCAGCACATCTTCGCATGACGCCGCAGGTTACTGGTTGATTTGGCATCACTGGTATCTAAGAACCGACGAACAAACCGTGTCTGACCAAGACATGGGCTGGCCGCACAAATGAAGACATGTGCCTTCCGATCTTTGATGTACTGAATGGTTGGGAAGGGCTTGAAGAACACATATACAGGTGCGTCCCACTCCTTTTGGAGACGAACTAAGTGACCAATCAATCTGTGGATGTAGATCAAGGTAATGGAACACATACCCAACTCAGAGTCATCGTCCTCATCAGTGGTTTCCCCCTCATCGACATCATCATTCTGGATGCCTCCCTTATTGGCACTATGATTTTCCTCATCGGTATCCTCTACCACAATCGCCTCTGCTTCATTGCGCGCCCTGTCAACAGTACTCTTGGCACTGTGCATGGTCTGCCTGGCCTGCCCAGCTGGCATGGCATCAGCCACAGGAGTCGGTTGTGGCATCGACAATGGGGTATGCTTCTCCATGTTCTCCAGGTCCTTCGTGTACTTTTTTACCTTCTTACAGGCAAGCGGATCCCCGTTCTCGAGCAGACGTTCAGTGGGCTGACGTTTGCGGGGTCCTACAATGATGTTGGGATCAGATAGGTCGAGGAAAGCATCGGATCGTTCCAGCTGCATGATAGGGATGATGTTGGTGACGTTGGTGGGTAGAGAGGTGATTCTGAGAGCACACAAGACGAGAGGGATAAAGCTATCTGACCTTCAATGAGGTCAGAGGAGCATTATTTATACAATCAGTCCAATAGATAGAACATGTATGCTACGTGTCAGAGAGAGCAGAAAAGTGGGAAAAAAGTAAGTAAAATTATCCTGGCTACATCGCCGCTGCGCTGTGTGGTCTGTTGCTGGCAAGAATGTTTGGTGACCAGGCTGAAGACAGCGATGTCAGTGAATGTATTGTAACCAAACATGTGATGGGGGGCATATAGTTAATGCCAGAGCGGTGACATGCTGTGTCCGGTGGCTAAGCAGAAAGAGGCCAAGAAAGAAGGGCAGAGCGGGGAATCGAAGTAAAATAATAGAAGGGGAGGTACTAAAGCAGCAAACTACAAGTCTACAAGTTCCGGCGATGTGTGGTCCCAAGCAAGGGCTTGAGTGGTGAGGCGTCGCGTATGCTGTTGTCTTGACAGTTCAAGGCGGTGAGAGCCTAGAGGAGAATCCGGGGATCTTCGGTAGCCGGGTTTAAGGCGAGCCAAGGCCCCAGACAAGGTCGTGCTGCAGCTGCTGCCTCTGGTGTTGAGCCTCTAAACCTACTACCTGTACCTGCCAAACCCTTGAACCGGGTATGGGTTTTGGCCTGGGTAGAAGATCTCCACCCTGACCCTGACCCGTCCGCTACCCAGCCTAAAACCCGTGGGTTTTCACCACCCGTTACAATGCCTAGGTGTAAGGCAGATGGTGTCTGTGTTGCGGAAGTGGCAGCCAGCCAGGACCACTGGATCAAGAACACACAGCGCGTGCTGCCAGTGTGCAGCACACTAGCTTACTTTACAAGTAGATAGCCTTGCTTGGTTCAGATACAGTACATACCTTAATTAGCATCCATCTGGTAGTTCCTTAAATACTTTTGTAGTTGTGTGGCGGCATCCTCAGTGTGCTTTCTAGAGCCCAGACTGAGTGTCCATCATACAGGTGAATACAATCCTCACAGTGTGCTTTCTAGAGCCCAGACTGAGTGTGACTGGCCTTAGGTAACCATGATTACTCATACAGTACAGCCTTTGTAAGTCGTGGGAACCAGCCCTAGTGATTGGTGATCAGATGACTGATACATTCTATTGTGCTTATTGATTGAGCTGGAGTTGCTTAGTGATCCTAGTAGTACCTTAGTCATAGCACATATCTGACTTACTACATAGTGATTAGTCATACTTGTATCTCTAGTATAAAAGAGGCTCACTGCTGTCCCTAAGACGGCAAGTTGAATCTCCTGTCAATTCAACTCCCTTCTTGTGTTGTACATTTCTACTATAAGTGGGCACTAGGACACTACTCTAGTATGGGAACCACTTCTCTTATACCGACTACAACTTGGCACAAAGCTATCCACACAACATACTGCCAAGTTAGGACAGTTCACTTGACCCAACACTGGATCAGTGTTGCCCTCATATTGTGGTGGTGACATTAGATTCAACTTTCTACATTCAAGATGGCTAGTAGCATATATGACAAGCTCTTGACCAAAGAGCAGATACTCGAGACAAAACTAAATACTTGTATCACTTATAAAGCACCCAATGCTACCGGAACCAGAACCTACCCCATCCAACTGTTCTGCAACAATGATGACAAGGTCATAAACAAACACGCTATACCAGTCTGCCTATACAACGGAGTCTGGCACCAAATCACACACGATTCCAACACAGGGTTACCCAGATTGCAACAACCCCTGACTAGCATTCATATCTTTGATGTCAAAGAAACCAAACCAGAACTGGAACTCAGGAAAGAAAGCAACAGCTCGGACAGTGAACCAGCAGAAGAAAATGAAGACTCAGACGACAAGCTAGCAAAACAAACTGGAGAACTCCACATCAACGACCAAATCAGGGAAACAGAGATACCCAAAGAACTCACTCCACAAAGGAATACTGTCTCCCTTCCAAGGCATATGAAGCTTTCACCCATTTCACCCAAACTATCAACCATGGCTACTTCCTCTATCACAATCCAACAGCCTGCAGATACTCAACCACTCACTCAAGGAGGAGGAGATAGCTCAAGCTCTAAAGGAAAAAGCCCTGCAAGTGGGAATACTGGAACAGGAAGTGCGACAACTGCGACTGCTACTGGCACTGCAGCAAGCGTTAATTCCAAGCTCAAAGCTACCCTCAGTCAATACTCCACCCCAGGGGGAGGACGATCTGGAGGATCCCCTAGTGGAGGACCATCAGGAGGATCTGGAGGTCCGGGTGGCAATCCACCCAGAGCACCAGGACCTCCCACACCAGTACCCCCAGCCCAAGGCGGCCAACAACCCATTGCCAGAGCAGCTGATGTTAAATCCATGGGAGGACTACCACAAATCTTTTCTGAAGACCAACTTCTTGCTGATGACTTCATCAAAGAAGTAAAAGGGTATCTACAACTCAATCAAGATGTGGCTGGCTACAACTCCCCGATCAAGAAGGTTGCATTAACTCTTACTCTTATGAAAGGACCACAAGTTGCTGGGTGGACCCACAACATGGGAACCTGGTTGGACACTCTTGATCCAATTCTTGACAATATCCTGGATGTATGGGATCAGTTCCTTTTCGAGTTTTCACAACAATACCAAGATAGCCAAAGGGAGAATAGAGCAAGAGGTGAAATAGAATGCTGCACCATGAAATTCCCTGAAATTGACGATTACATTTTTATAATGTAGGCACTTGGTCTATGTGCGAGTTCGAGGTTGTTCTGAGATCCGGGGGGAAGAGGAGAGGAGAGAGAAAGGGAGAGAGAGAGAGAGAGAGAGTGTGTGTGTGTGTGTGAGACGTGCTCCAACGGCGCAGCTGGGGATTCGTAATGGCGTAAGGCTTGAGGCGATGGGCACACGAACGAAAAGGGAACGAGAGTGGGCTATATTCTCTTGATGCCGGCTCTAGGCCAGGCAGTGAGGGTTATATACAAGACAAGTATACTATGCACAAGGCAAAACTAGGACAAAAGTAGAATAAAAGAACGTACAAAGATGGGAAAGAGAATATGACAGCGACAGGCATTCGCTGCCCTGTGGCGTCATCGGGTGTGTTGGCGAAGGGAAAGCGCTCGCTCCGAGGCTACAGCGCGTACTCGCTTTACACATTGCTAGGTTTGAAGACCTAAGCCACATCACAGGCTATGACACCAACAGTGGCACAGTGTTCCAACTCTTCACCAAAGGATTGCCAGATGATATCCTCAAAGAAGTGCTCACTTCCCCCACCCCACAAACCTATTGTAACGATGGGATGCGTGCTGGGCTCGGAATGCCCCAATCTTGGCCTTGCCCAACTCGACCGATGCCACAGGGCAGAGCGTGCGCGCTGCTGTCATCTTTCCCCTTTATACCACCATCTTTTCGTTGTTACGGACACTTAGCCTAGACTGTAAGTAGATAGGTTTGAACTATATAAGCCTGCGCGCAGCACTGTGAGCAGAAGGCGAGTAGTGCCTCAGCTGTGCCCCAGTTTTGCGTTGCGCTTTCCCCCCCTCTGTTCGCGTTTTGCTATCATTGAAGCGGCTCATGCGGAGCCAGCACACACACACACACACACACACACTCTCTCTCTCTCTTTCCCTTCACTTCCTTTCCCCTTTCTGCAGCGGTAGAGCGACTAACAATCGTGGCCCGCTTTACCTCTCACTCCATCGCATGATCTCGGATCGATGTGCTTTGGTTCTATCCGCTATCTCGCCTTCCCATTCCCCGAACTCGTGCGTGGACCATTCGTCCATCGTACAAATTGGCTGCCCCAGTGAGGCAGTGAGCCTTTTCAGGTTCGCTGTCTTGCTTTTTATTCCCATTTGTTTTCAGTTTAGATTCCCTTGCCTTTGGCAATCCTACACACTCACTCAGCACCAATATCGGGCCTCCCACCACATTTCACCTGAAGCATCCAGCCTCCACCGCACAAAGAATCCGTCATACCAAGCTACTACTCCGACATGTCCGATGACGAAGTATCCATTTGGCTCGAGCGCGACCAGCAGAATCTTCAAGACTTCATTGATTGGTCATCAAAGCGGCCTATGAAAGGCAAAAACGATGCAGCCGAGTACTTCGAGGATCTCTGGTCTTTATCTGGCCCCCTCCTTGCCTTCGACCACCTGTCCGAGAGAGAGTTCCACAAGCTCTTCTTGCAGGGCCTTCACCCTAGTGACCGGGCCAAGATTACCCCCGACTTAGAATGGGTATTCCAGGACATTGTGCGGGCAATGAAAACCACGATATCGCAGCGTTTGGGCGATGAGCTGCCAGCCCTCCTGACACCGTCTTCCGCCCATGCACTTTCGCCACCCGCACCTGAGACGCCGACTTCGCATGTGGACCTTGTTGCTAGCGCGCCAGCTGTGCTTGCCAATCCCTCACCAATACCCTCGATTTTAACTCGCACACCCGCTCTGTCTACAGCATTAATGCCATTGCCGCCATTGCCGCTACCGCCATTGCCACCACCATCGTTATCGCCAGCTCGAAATCACCCAAGTTCTGTCCCGCCGCCACCACATGATCAAAGCCACCCATCTTCTGTTTCGCCGCCATCGCCAATTCGCAAAGTCTCGCCACCCCCGTCTGCTCAAAATCACTCAAGTTTAGTCTTGCCTTCGCCACCACTGTCCTTGCCAGCGCTGCCGTCGCCTCTGCCAAAGCCCCCAGTTCGTACAGTTCCGCTGCCACCTTCGCCTTTGAGTTCCGTTCCTACATCAGAGCGAGTCCCTCTGTCCATGCGCCTCAGGTCCTTATTGCCGACCCCGTCACTGCTGCCTTCGCCAATGCCATCCGTGTCACCGCCACTTTCGCCACCATCGCCCTTGTCAACGCTGTCCTTGCCACCGTCATCATCACCACCATCATCACCGCCACCGTCCACGCCTACCATTCATGAACTCCCGCCGCCTCCGCCCTTGTCAATCGCCGCCGCATCGCCATTGCAACCCGAAATCACCGAAGCCACTGAAGCTAAATCGAATAGCCGCCAAACGCAAGAACAAACCGACATCACAAGCATAAGAAATGGCGATGCGAGCCCGATCAAGAAGCCAGAGCCAGCGTGAGTCCCCAGCAACAACCACAACCCCGACAGTATCAAAGGCAAGCCAATGCGCAACGACATTGGCGTCATCGACGACGGCAGCAGCAGCGATTGCAACTGCAACGACCACCCTTGCAAGGCCAGCAACTTCAGCACCAATGACAACGGCAAGTTTGTGTACGATCCGGGCGGGAACCGCTTCGATACCAAGGACAACCCAACGCGTGTCGACAACGACGACAGCTCCGCCAGCAGCATCAGCAATGAGCCCCGCACCGCCGATGCCCACTGCAGCAACAACCGCGACTGTGACAAGGCCCTCTTCACAGCATCCGACGTCGACCCCGTCCCCCTCATCGACTTCATGCAAGCCACCAGCCCCGTCTTCGGCATCACCTCACCGCGTTCGACCGACAACCTCCCCACCACTCTTCAAGCCGACTCAAAATGCGCCGATGCAGCATAGCGTCCTTCCCTCCATCATCTTGCGCACCCCCTTAGCTTCGACTGCTCTCGAGCCAGCACCGCTGACATTGTTCAGACCCCACCGGCACCGTGTTCAGGCAGCAACAACACCGACTCCACCACCAGCAACAGCAACAGCTTTATCAACAACAACTCCAGCCTCATCACTGTCGCCCGCACCTGCAATGCCAACAGCAGCAGCACCAAAAGCAAACACTGCTTGCATCGTCACCACCGACGCCGACACCAGCAACAGCAACAACAACTTCAACAACGCTGGCAACATCGTCACCGCCGCCTGCGCCCCCTCAACCAGCTGTTCCGACCTCAGTACCGACTCCTCCCCGCATTTCACCGAAGCCGACACTGGCAACAGCAACAGCAACCCTTACAACGCCGCCAGCTTCACCGACATCTCTCCATCCATCGGCACCAGCACCATCGCGCAAGACAACAAACCAAAGCACGAGTGCTCTGGCATTCCACCTCTCGATGCCATTCCTCAAGTCCCACTGATCACTGCGCTGCAGCTGGACAAGCCAGAAGAACCACCCCCAGCCCTTCCGATGGATGCTACGCCCTCCGCCCCCAACTCGCAAGTTGTGCAAGACACCGTCTTTGATCTCATTCACCACGCTCCCGACCTGTGCGACGACGCGTCCACTTGTTTCAGCAGCACAGCACCCCATTTCGCATCGCCAGCAGACGATTTCAGCCACAGAGAACACCATCGACGGGTTGACCCAGGAGGGTCAATTTTTAAAGCACCAGGGAGGTGTAACGACGGGATGCATGCTGGGCTCGGAATGCCCCAATCTTGGCCTCGCCCAACTTGACCGACGCCACAGGGCAGAGTGTGCGCGCTGCTGTCATCTTTCCCCTTTATACCACCATCTTTTCGTTGTTACGGACACTTAGCCTAGACTGTAAGTAGATAGGTTTGAACTATATAAGCCTGCGCGCAGCACTGTGAGCAGAAGGCGAGTAGTGCCTCAGCCGTGCCCCAGTTTTGCGTTGCGCTTTCCCCCCCTCTGTTCGCGTTTTGCTATCATTGAAGCGGCTCACACAGAGCCAGCACACACACACACACACACACACACTCTCTCTCTCTCTTTCCCTTCACTTCCTTTCCCCTTTCTGCAGCAGTAGAGCGACTAACAATCGTGGCCCGCTTTACCTCTCGCTCCATCGCACGATCTCAGATCGACATGCTTTGGTTCTATCCGCTATCTTGCCTTCCCATTCCCCGAACTCGCGCGTGGACCATTCATCCATCGTATACTATATCAAGCTCAAAGAGAAAGCCATCAGCTCTACCAGATCTAAAGTTCTCATCAACAATATACTCCAAGCTTGCAATCCAAACAGAGGAACTAGAGGGTTTAACTGAGGAGTCTTCAATGCATTCCCACAACCTAACAGCTTCCAAAGACCCCAAACGTTCTTTAGTCAAGGAAACCAGGGGGGACAAGGAAACCAAGAAGGATTCCTCCAACAACGTGGACCAGGATTCTGCCAAGGACCCCCTCAAGCACAATATAATTCCACCAACGCACCTTGATGGATGAATAACATAGCAGTGCCAATGGATTTAGGACATACCAGAGCTCCAAATTGGAGACAAGGCAACAGAGGGCAAATGCAAGGAAATGCTACTGGCTTTGGACCAGCCCCCCAAAACAATATAACTGGACCACCAAGAGGGACTACTAACAACACCTGCTTTGAATGTGGACAAACTGGTTACTTTGCCAGAAACTGCCCTTGCCACTGCCAAGGAAGAGCTGGAGCAAACCTAATTGATTTCAATGAAGAATACAACAACTACAAAGGGTTTGAGAATCCAAACTGTGTCGAAGAAATCAAACAACAGCTTAACACCATGTCTCTTGACGAGAAAGCAAAGCTTGCTGACGAAATGGGAGTTTCAGAGGATTTTCCCATAGCTTGATTAGGTTGGCACTAATCAAGCAGAGTAGCAATGACAATGTGTACATATCAGCTTGAAAATCTATGACTGTTCGAATCTACACACACTCGATTGCAAAAAGAGCTGAGGCAATAGCCTTAGTCAACTCAGGGGCAACGGAAAATTTCATGAACCTGAGCTATGCCAAATGGCTAAAACTCCCTATCAAAAATCTGGACAAACCCCACCAACTATTCAATGTAGATGGAACAGAAAACAAAGCAGGAATGCTAAAACACTATACCGATATTGAAGTTCAAACAGGAACTTCCAGAAACCAACTACGCTTCTTCCTGTCAGACTTAGGAGAGCACAAGGCCATCCTTGGATACTCTTGGTTTGCCACTATACAACCTAAAATCGATTGGAAACAAGGATGGATCAACTCAACTCAACTTCCTATTATTCTCAGAGCTCCGAATGCAAAGAAAGCACAATTCTTACCCCATACAATCAACGCACCTCGCCCCATACACCACGATCAATACTTCATAGGAAGAGTAACAATAAACTCTATGGTAAAGGAAGAAGACCCCAAAATACCACTTGAATACATGCGACACAGAAAGGTGTTCAGCAAGCATGAATTGCATCACCTCCCTCAACACACAATTTGGGATCATGCCATTGAACTCTTGCCTGGAGCACCCACAACCCTTCCAGGACGACTGCTACCACTAACCCAATCTGAAATAGAGGAAGCAAGCAAATTCATCCAAGAACACTTGGCAAGAAACACAATCAGGCCCTCATGGAGTCCATATGCGGTTAACTTCTTCTTTGTCAAAAAGAAAGATGGAAAACTATGCCCAGTCCAGGACTATCGACCCCTCAACAAATGGACTAAACGAAATCGTAACATATCCCTGCTAATTCCCTCTGTTATTGATCAACTAGCAGGATGCACTCTGTTTACCAAATTCGATGTTTGATGGGGATATAATAACATTTGAATCAAACCAGGAGATGAATGGAAAGCTGCCTTCCTCACACCGGAAGGATTATTTGAACCTATGGTCATGTTCTTTGGTCTCACCAATTCCCCTGCTACATTCCAGATGATGATGAACACAATATTCCATCCAGATGTAGCGAAAGGCAATACTTCAGTATTCATGGACAATATTGCAATCCACACAAAAAAATATCTCAATGAGTCACACCAACAACATCTAGCACGTCATTGAAAGCATGTCCATGAAATACTGGACAAATTGGAAGCCAATGACCTCTACTTGAAACCCAAGAAATGCGCCTTTGAGCAAGATGAAATCGAATACTTAGGAGTCATTGTTGGAAAAGGACAACTTCGTATGGACCCAAAGAAGCTCAATGGTGTCACAAACTATCCCGTCCCACTAAATCCCACTGACATTTGAGCATTCCTTGGATTATGTGGTTACTACCGATACTTCATACCACAATTCTCTGAAATTGCTTGACCACTGCTCAACCTCACAAAGAAATCCGAAACATGGCATTGGGATGAACCTCAAATCAAAGCCTTTGAAACCCTTAAAACTCGAATGTGTGCAGCACCAGTCCTGAAGCAACCCAACTTTGAAAAGAAGTTCTACCTCCAAACCGATGCATCAGCATATGGCGTGGGAGCCATACTCTCACAGGAGGGAGACATTCCAACAACTTCTGCACTTTTGAAATGCCAAAAACCTGTACTCCACCCTATTGCCTACTACTCAGCCACGTTTATCCCAGCTGAACGAAACTATAACATCTATGAGAGGGAGCTACTAGCCATGATGAAAGCACTCTCATACTGGTGACCATACTTAGGATGGGCTAAAGAACCATTCACCATTATGACAGATCATGCAAATCTGCAATATTGGAAATCTCCTAAAAATCTTAACTGAAGAACAGCGCATTGGCATGCAGATCTACAAGAATATGACTTTGACATTCTTTACATTCCCAGAAAAACCAACATCCCACCTGACGCCCTCTCACAACTACCAGGCATAGACCAAGGGAAAGAAGATAACCAACAAGTCACAGTCCTGCCAGCACAGAAGTTCAAAGTCGCCACTATAGCCCTGAAAACAAAAATCAGTGTACCACCCATTGATATAGTCAAAAGAGGAATCATGAACCTCATGCACAACCATCTATCTGCTGGACATCCAGGCAGAGATGAAACACTCCGCAAAACCCAAGAACACTATCAATGGCCAAACATGAAAGAATGGATTGCAAACTATGTGAAAGGATGCACTATTTGCCAGCAAAACAAGATCATTACTCATCGCACTAAAGTGCCACCCTACCACATCCCCACTGAAGTCAATGCTCAGCCGTTCTAACGAATAGCAATGGATTTAATCACCGGACTGCCTCCTGTAAAAGGGAAAGACACCATCCTCACCATTGTAGACCAAGGATGTTCACATGCTGCTATATTCCTGGCATGTGACACAACCATCACAGGACCAGGTATTGCCCAGCTCTACATGGACCACGTGTTCTGGTGGTTCGGATTACCCACCAAGGTTATCAGCAACTGAGATCCTCGATTCACATCACACTTTGGGAAAGCCCTGACAAAAAGGCTAGACATCCAACAGAACCTGTCAATGGCGTTTCACCCCCAAATGGATGGATTATCTGAAAGGAAAAATCAATGGGTAGAACAATACCTCCATCTAGTAACATCTGCAGCCCCAAAAGACTGGACCCACTGGTTAGTGCTAGCTACTGCTGTACACAACAATTGCAAGAACTCAACCACTGGGTTGTCACCCAATCAAATAATTTTGGGGTATGACCTCAAACTAAACCTGGTGATAACCACCCCATCTAGTAATGAAACAACAGAAGAACAGATCTGTCTGATGGAAGAAAGACAAGCTCAAGCTACTGCGGCCCTGAATCAAATTGCTGAGAAATCAGGGACTCCATCAGCACAATATAATACCAGAGATCAAGTATGGTTAGAAGGGAAGAATCTCTGTCTCCCATATCAAACAACCAAACTAGCTCCAAAACAATATGGACCCTTCAAGATCATCAAAGAGATCTCCCCTGTGGCATATCAACTCGCCCTGCCCCTGACATGGAAAATTCACAACATGTTCCATGCTTCTCTCTTATTGCCCTATTGCGAAACAACCGCATATGGTCCAAACTTCTCCCAACCACCACCTGACCTGATTAATGATGAGGAACAATATGAAGTGGAGCAGATCCGTAATCATCAGTACTTCGGGCGCAATAGGACCCTACAATATCTGATCCACTGGAAGGGGTACCCCGATAGCGATGACACATGGGAACCCACAGCTGACACACATGCATCAGACTTAGTCAAGGCTTACCATAAAGGAACCCCGCTAGAAAGTATAAAGACTGGTTGTTTATCACTACAAACCCCCATCTCCCTTCACCCTGGCTTGTGATCAAGAACCTCTCAGCTGGGAAGAAAATCCCTGGACACCACCTCCCATTCCCCCTTGTCAACCCTTTCTCACTTTGCTGCTTTGTCCACCCCTGTTCACCACTCACAAATTTCACCTCTTCCACCCTGGACAACACATCCACACCACTCATGTCTACGCTCTCAAACATCCATACTTTTGCTGTGAACCCCTTTGCACCTATCACCATTAACAACGAACACTATTCCCTTGTCCACATTGGTGCAGACGCCACCCCTATTATGTCAGACTACTCCATCAATGCCTCCGCAGAATCCCCCATGGGAAGCTGCCCCGCTTCACCCCCATCCTGCTACTCGCCCTGTGGAGTGGAGAACATATTTGCCGCCAATGCCGATATTGACGCCACCACTCTCCAAGAGATTGCCACTGGTCTGGTCCAGACTGTCAAGAACTGCGAAGAAATCCACTGCTTTGCAGTCCTCACGTTTGAGGATAGAATCAAGAGGCTTGAATCTACCATTGAAGGGTACGCTGAGACTTACAAGCAAGCTCCTGATGGGTACATTCGTAACACCATGTATCCCAACCTCAAGATCCCATTGGGCAAAGGAGTCTATGCAGAGGCTTATTGGGTCACCCCCGCTCACGATGGATATGTTCAAGAGTACAGACAAGAGCAAGGACCATTGGACACTCCCTACTTGCTCCCAATTTATGCCCAGGCAGTCTACTCATCTGAGCCCATCAATCCCCTTCCTATGTGGTTCCATCAACTCCTTGTCGGTACCCCCACCATTCACGCTAACTTCACCAAAGCAGCCCACTGACTTGATGACTGGGGCATTGCTGCAGATATCACATGCTACTGCAAACTGGACAATGACCTGTCATATATCAATGCAGAACTTGAAAGGCTCAAGGCTGAGGCTGGAGCGGTGCAGATCACCAAGACTATCTGTGAAGGGCAGCTGGAGTTGGCTTGCGCCCCCAAGCAATTGGCACACATGGAGTGCTTGGCGACACCATTCGTTCGGCAGAGGGACAAACAACTTGCCACTTGGGGAGAATGGAAGAAGTCTGCGCACAGTCACACTAGCTAGAGCAGGAGGTAATGTGACCGGCCTTAGGTAACCGTGATTACTCATACGGTACAGCCTTTGTAAGTCATGGGAACCGGCCCTAGTGATTGGTGATCAGATGACTGATACATTCTATTGTGCTTATTGATTGAGCTGGAGTTGCTTAGTGATCCTAGTAGTACCTTAGTCATAGCACATATCTGACTTACTACATAGTGATTAGTCATACTTGTATCTCTAGTATAAAAGAGGCTCACTGCTGTCCCTAAGACGGCAAGTTGAATCTCCTGTCAATTCAACTCCCTTCTTGTGTTGTACATTTCTACTATAAGTGGGCACTAGGATGCTACTCTAGTGTGGGAACCACTTCTCTTATACTGACTACAACTTGGCACAAAGCTATCCATGTGACATACCGCCAAGTTAGGACAGTTCACTTGACCCAACACTGGATCAGTGTTGCCCTCACATTGTGGTGGTAACACTGAGTGTCCATCATACAGCTCCTGCTCCCACATTCCTTCACGTTTGCTTGCTTTCATCCATTTTACTTTTACTAGTAGCAACAGTCTGCATGCTGAGTTTTGGGAATGTCCCCAGGTGTGAAGAGAGGGAGAGAGGGAAGGAGAGAGGCCATGTTCCCAAGTGCTTGAGAAGGTGCAGATGAAAATGGGGAGAAGCATAGATGCTGGTGTGTTGGCATCAACACTGCTATGGTTAGGGTGTAGCAAATACCACATGGAGTGGATTGACAAGTTGACAGCCTGAGTACCATACATTCCTCACTGACAGTAGCACACTTGTTTAGCTTACAACCCTAGAACCTTATTCACTCATATATAGCATAGACAGTTTGTCTTTGTCCCCTCAGTTCCGTGTCTTACTTGCACACATTCTGAGGTGAGTAGCAGTACCCAAATATACCACCCAGTTCCGTGTCTTACTTGCACACATTCTGAGGCCATTGTGTGCCCAGAACTCACTTTCTACTTTTATTAGTTGCTACAGGTTATGGGCCCTGCCCTGGCCCTATAGATCCACTATCATTGCTGCCATGTGTCATACAACATCACCATGTCCTTCCTTGTACTCCCTGACACTGTCCCTCATCTTGAAGAAGATGGCAGTAACTTGTCCACCTTTGCTGTGCATTTCCGAGAGGCCATGCAGGCCATGCACTGCTGGGGCCACATTGATGGAACCAACACATGTCCTGTTCCAAAGGACACCACCTGCCCCACAAATGTGGAAAGCAAAGCCATCAAACAGTGGGAATGCAAAGATGCCATAACAGGATACCTCCTGTCCATCAGGCTCCCAGATGTGATCACACTATATATTGATGACCGCCAAACAGTGAAGGAGCAATGGAACCAATTTATTGAAGAACTCTGTCAACTAGGACACAAAGATATCCCGAATATGTATGCCCCCAAAGGAGTCACTCACCCGGAGCCAGACTCAATGTGGGAAGAAATTGAAATGAACGCACCTGCGCATCTTGAAGGCATGGGGCCAGATACCTTGATGGAGGAGGAAGATGATTGCTTGCTCAAGGTAGAGGAGGATGGGGCCACTAGAAAAGCTGCCAGTGTTGAGGGGGATGTCGATCCTCGCATTGAACTGCAAGGTCCTGGGGTCAGCTGCCTTGCCACACAAGAGAATGCCGAATCTCTCACCTTGCCATCACCTACATCACCTACCACCCCAGAGGCTGCTAGTATGCAGCGCTCACTGGCTGTCAACACAGAGATGCCGGCCATCCCAGTACCAGACCACAGTGTGGACTTGGAGCTGCAGGTGCACAATGCACCACTGCCACCAAACAAGGCCGCAGAACACCCCATTCATCAGGCACCTGAGCAGATCCAAGCCCCCACCAAAGTTGGAGGGCCGTTGGAGTCGCTCCCAGGCGAGGCATTGCAGTGCGCAATGGGCCAGATGGTCCTGACATCAGCGCATGCACATGAAGGCAAGATGCCCATCAGAGAGGCGCACAGCCGCCCTCCTGACATCCCCAACCCACAAAGGCAGGGCTCCACCGCTTGGGAGCCAGCATCACAGCTTGAGGGGGAGAAAAACATCCACTTACGATGTGTGGGGAGTGAGCTGCATGCTGCCCCATCCACCCCTCAAAATTCTTCATCTTCATTTTCACCCTCACCCTTTCTGCCACTCAACACCCTCACACACAAGAATTCGCTGCATGGAGAAGGTGCTGCCACCAAGTGGCACACCATCGAAGACTGTCCCCATCCCAAACCCTCAAAACTGCCTGACACGCATGGCCAAGGTCTGCAGGAAGCAGGGGGAGTGCCATCAGTACTGGGCAACTCACCTGCATTCCTGGAAAACCCTGACCCTTTTGGACTTCCTGGTGCAGACAAGAATGCAAATGTGAAGGAAGTTGAACCCTTGCGCATTGATGCGTACAAATGAGGGGGAGTGTTGCCAGTTGTGGGTGCTGCACCAGCCCTGGCTGAGGATACTGTCAGTGTCAGACCTGCTGATGAGGCTGAGACAGCCTGCACTGCTAAGCCTGAGGCATTGGTGTCATGGGCACAAGAAGCTGGGCACAGACATGAAGTTGATGCGCAACCACACAAGGCACTGCTGCAGAAGGGCAAGCGCAAGGCAGAGGCGCTGCCATGAAAGCATGAGCAATGCCCAAACAAGGGCAAATACGAACCCATTCAGCCACAGGGAGAGGCACCACAAGGAGATGAGGGTGTGCTTGAAATACTGCCACAAACCCATGAATGCAAGCGTGACTGGCCACTGCAAGAAGTGTTGTATGAGGACACCCTGCCAACTTGGGAAGTCAGCAATGCCAAGTGAGAGATCGAGATGCCATTGAGAAAGGGCAGGCCTGAAGTTGGCACACTGCCACAAGGTTGCACAGATGAGGGTGATTGCAAGCCCAGTTGGCCACTGCAAGAGCCATTGCGTGAAGATGTCCTGTCCACTTGGGAAGGAATACCCCTTTGGGATCTAGGAGGGAGGCCGCCAAGGGAGCGAACCCTCAACTCGAAAGGCCTGCTGAGGCCATGGACATCGCCCCAGGCATCAACACCCATAGCAAAAACAACTGCAGGCAACGTCGCCCACCAACAAGAAAAACCTGGGTGCCCAAAGAATCAGTCAGGCAGCACCATCATGAGCAGTCAGCCATGCACCTGTTACCCCTTTTTCCATCGTCCTATTCCACCGCCAAGCTGATTCACTTTTGTTTCAAGGCCCATTGAGAGGGCACGGTGTTGTCGCAGGCATTGCAGAGCAGAGACATTGCAACAAGGACATTGCAACATGGCTGTTTGGTTGCCATCACACCCATGTCACACTGCCATCACATGTGTCCCTGCACCATGCACACTCTGGTGCACTGGCAGAGAAGTTCAATGCATGGCCACAACCGCTCAATACAATCCTTGTGTGCCCCCATTTTCATTTGGAGGCATTTTGCTGCAGTGCCTAGACTGTCTGCGAAATGAGGGGGAGTGTAGCAAATACCATGCAGAGCGGATTGACAAGTTGACAGCCTGAGTACCATACATTCCACACTGACAGTAGCACACTTGTTTAGCTTACAACTCTAGAACCTTATTCACTCATATATAGCATAGACAGTTCGTCTTTGTCCCCTCAGTTCCATGTCTTACTTGCACATGTTCTGAGGTGAGTAGCAGTACCCAAATATACCACCCAGTTCTGTGTCTTACTTGCACACATTCTGAGGCCATTGCATGCCCAGAACTCACTTTCTACTTTTATTAGTTGCTACATAGGGATGCTGCTGTCACGAGCGGTACTCGCGCCCCCCAGTCTCAGCTACAAACCCGTAACTCCAAGACCACGTGACCGTGGGAACATATCACATGACCCTACACGTGACTTATCACGTGACCCCTTCGCCACTCGAACATCACATGACTTATCAGCACGTGACCCTGGGAACCTACGACCCCATGACCCTGGGAAGATACCACATGACCTATCAAGGAACTGGTCATCAACAACGTCACCTGACAAGACGCGCTTTGGACGCGCGTCTAACCCGTTGATCAACACGTGGCAGATCGTGGGAACGATCAACAAGACGCGTCCACTAAACAATCAACGAACACACGACGTGACTTGATCAATGAGGACGCGACTCATTAGAGCTAGACCCTAATCGAGATGTATTATGTAATCCGCAGTTGCTGCGCATTGACTGCGCAGTCCCCCGTTACCTGTAAACTTACCTACCCTAAACTGTGCACAGACCACCCTGTATTAGTATATAAGACCTACGAATTTAGGTGAACAGTCCTTAGACTGTTCTCTTGTCAATCCCCACACTGGAGCCTTTCAAAGCTCCCCTATCGTCAGCAGCAACCTGCCCGTCGTCGTCCACAGTCTACTACGTCCCTCCTCTCTTAGCCTTCTGCCTCTTCCTCCTCAACGTCTCCTTGCTGCTCCTTTGGATCAGTCACCTTCAACTCCGCGCCGTCGTTGAGTCTCACTACCCATAAAGTAGTGAGTTCCCGACATTAGAACAGTCTCTTTAGTTGAAGCTGACTGTTTGGAAGTGTCCTCCCCTTCCATCTCCGTCCCCTCCTGGTCCGACCTGAACGCCGTCTATCAGGAGAACTCTGCCGCCGCCCTTGAGGTCGTCAACAACGTCCTCAACAGTCCCCACAACACTTGGAATTATCCAAGCCCCGGAAGCCCCCGTCTTCAGTATCCCCCCATCTCCCGTGCATCGTCCCCCGTCGTTCCCTGGTCGCCCACCGTTGCCTCCAGTCCTGAACTCCAGTTCGAGTTCGTCGTCCCCGGCTTCCCCTTCCTCCAACCCACTGGTCCTGGCCCATACGACATCTATATTCCCCAGTCCCCCCAGTACTCTACATCGTCCACTAGTGCCGGCATCACCCTTGTCGACCCAGATACCCTCGAGCCCACCCCCGTTGATCCCAACCCCTACATCGTCCGCTCCCCATCCCCGCTTACTCCCGCACCCACCCTCAAGGCTCTCCGTGCTGCTGCTGAGTTCGATCTCGAAGAACTCGGAGAAGAAACCGCCACCCACGTTGTCTGCCTCGCCCAAGCAGAGCTTGACGCCCTCCTTCCCCCGCTCACCCAAGACAGTTGGAGCCACTTTCAGCTCACAGGTGACTTGGTCGACCACGTTTCAATCAAGGACATCCCCCTTGAGAACATCCCCCCAGCCGTCACTACCGCCCCCGTCGTTGCTGTCGCCTCCCCCACCCCGCCATCGCCCGTTCTTCCCCCTGTCCCAGTATTTTACCCAACAGTCGACATCGGCCCCTTTGAGTACCTCTTCGCCGCCCCGCCTTGCCTCACTACCAACGGACACCCTCATCAGTACACAGTACACTACAAGCAGGGTCGTCACATTTGGTTCTCGTCCGAGGAGCTTATTAACAGCCAGTTCCTCAATCACATCCCCCAGGCCCAAGACCTCAACACCAACGCACCCCCATACTTCGTCACTCCTTTCCGCGCCAACACCCACCACTCCATCCACATCCACTCCAACGGCACCCTCCCCCCGGTCCACATCTGTGCCAAAGTAGGCAAGCACCTGTGGTCCCCCAAATTCCCCTTCGGCTATATCGAGACCACTTTTTTGGACTCGATTAAGTTTGTTTTCTCTCGCTTTCCTCCCCTTTGGCTCACTCACTTTGAAGGAGCCCTTGTCCCCCTTGTTGTGTACGACTTTTTAGACGGTCGTACAGCCATCCTCTGCGGACACTTACATTTCACTGAGCAGGGGATTCTTTTTGTTAATCGCAGTACCCGGATCACGGACTTGCTACGTACGGACCCCCAATTCTCGTGTTTCGTACCTACCCCGTGAGTTCCCGCCCGACCTTTTGATTCAATTACACCTCCCTCAGATAACCCTTTGTAATACTTCTTAGTAAGTTACAAAGGACTTGGTGTAAAATAATCAAAGGTTTTTAAACTCGTTTTCATCTTTGTTTGTCATTAAGTGGTGAATTTTTGCGAAGAACTTTTAAGACAAACTTACTCAAGAATTGCCAATCTCCAGGAACAAGTCCAACTTACATATTGGAGTGAACACCACTTGGTTCCTCAAGATCTTTTAGACATCCTCCCCTTTGGTCGACTCTTCAGCGCTCAACGCTTCTATCATTACATTGATTACCAACTCGTCGACATCCTTAACGCAGCAAGACGTTGCACTACATATTGGCAACTCTCTGGTGCTCATAACTTCGACCAATCCCCAGCCACCCAGATCTCCTTGTTCTACGACGAAACCTTCCTCTGGCACTACTTCGTCCCGGCACATAGGCCAGAAATCATCATGCAGATCCAAGCCGGACACAGAGTTAGATTTCTATCTAGATTTTTCGTGTCGGAAGCCAAAGTTGAAGTGGAATTTAACGAAATTCGACTCCAGACAAACCCAAGCGGAGAATTCACTCCAGCTCACTTGTACCAAATTGTTTACAGCGACGAACAGATCCTCACGTATCATTGGAACAACCGCGTCTGGAACACAAACCTTCTCACCCCACCTACCACTCTTATCGATCCCTCTTCCTACTTTACCCTCCCCATCACCCAGCCAAACACCCAGGGAAGAGACACTGAATACCTGGAACGTTTCCAGCGTATCCTCCTTGAACCAGATCTTCTCTCCCTCGATTCGTCCTATCACGACAGCATGGACAGTTCTTTACCCCCCACTTTGGTTGGTACCCCTCAATCCAGTCCCCCAAGCACACCTGAGTCGGTATATCGGTGTGCCCGAGAGATCACCTTTTCGAACGACAACCCAGATCTTTGTTTCTGCGGAATCGACCTTTGTCGTTGCGATAGCCGTCACCCCGGAACTCCCCCCACCCCACTTGGAATCCACCTCTGGGACCCC
>Ga0307510_10001416_pt1 | contig 26333 bp, 25 predicted proteins | sample 12_EM_MG_FD_207224 | JGI IMG/M metagenome (GOLD analysis project Ga0307510, IMG submission 207224) | Populus trichocarpa ectomycorrhiza microbial communities from riparian zone in the Pacific Northwest, United States - 12_EM | ecosystem: Host-associated > Plants > Roots > Unclassified | place... | reverse complement strand
TCTTCTACGCATCGGATACTGAGAAACCGTGACTGGCTGATCATCTCACCGCTTCAGACAATGGAGGCCGCGAATATATTGATAGAGGCGGGGGATACGACCGTGCTGTATGAGCAGGGGCAGCTGGTCTTGCGGCAGCTGTCGGCGGCGGAGCTGCCGGCAGAGATCAGGGATCGTGGGTCGGCGGAATCGCAGCGCGCGTTGGCAACCTCGTCGAAGCGGGGATCCACTGCTGGCTCTGGCAATTCGGTCGCCTGGCTGGATGCTGCCGATATTCAATACCCGCTGCTTCTGCGCAAATGGCGGGCAGGGGACTATTTCTATCCACTGGGTATGCGGAAAAAGAAGAAGCTGGCTCGTTTTTTTATCGACAGTAAGTTGTCGATGGGTGATAAGGAAAAGACATGGGTGCTTGAAATGAATAAAAAGATCGTGTGGGTCGTCGGCCTGAGGATTGACGACCGGTTTCGGATCGGCGATGGGACGAAACAGGTATTAAAGCTCGAGTGGCTGCCGGGTTAAGGGACAGACCCGAGGGTCTGTTTATGCTAGAACCGGGGATTTTTCATTTCGTTGATGAATGTTGAGAATATACCGGGATGGACCGCGATCGTAAAGATCACGCCATAGGCTGCTCCCCATAAATGGGCGTCGTGATTGACATTATCGCCTCCGCGCTTGGACATATAAATGGTAAAAGCCAGGAAAAGAGCTGCATAAAGGATCGATGGCATTCGGATCCCGTACACGCTGACCTCTGCCCAGGGGCGGATCATGATGACGGCAAACATGACGGCACAGACGGCGCCGGATGCACCGAGGCTACGGTAGTTGTAGTCGTCTTTGCGCTTGAGATACGAAGGAATATTTGATGCGACCAAAGCTGTGAAATAAAGTATTGGATAATAATATGACTGTAATCCTAATTCTCCTCTGTAAAAGACTTCCAGTCCTTTCCCGAAAAAGAACAGTGTGAACATGTTGAATGCCAGGTGCAGGAAGTCGGCATGGATAAATCCACAGGTAATAAAACGAAAATATTGGTGACGCATGCTTATCGCGGGGGGCCAGAAGATCAGAGCATCCATGACTCTTGTGCTATTAAACGCAGCAAAGGAAGTAAGACAGGTAAGGACTACGATGCATACAGTAACAGAGAACATTGAAATTTTTTTTAAAGATAAGCCATTTTGTGAGTAATCCTAGTAGACAATCGTCTCAAGCGTGGTGATATTTCTCGTTGCGTATGATGGTGCAGGCCCGGTATAGCTGTTCTGCGAGCAAGAGGCGTACCAGCTGATGGGGGAGTGTGAGTTGGGAGAGGGACCAGCGATAGTCTGCCCTTTTGAGGACTGTTTCATCCAGGCCATAAACGCCTCCTATGAGGAAGACCAGCTTTTTTGTGCTGTCATTTGCCCGGGACTGGATAAACTGGGCGAGTCCTTCCGAGCTGATCTGTTTGCCATGTTCGTCCAGTGCGATAAGGAAGTCGTCTTTGGTGAGGGTGGTGAGAATGATCTCTGCTTCTTTTTTCTTCAGATCTGGTTGAGAAAGGGTCGCTGCATTTTTGGGGACGGGAATGATAGTCCATTCTACGGGGTAGTAGCGCGAGATACGCCGGGTGAAATCGTCGACGCCGGGTTTTACGTAGGGTTCGTGATCTTTGCCGATGGACCAGAGTTGAAGTTTCATGTAGTAAAGTTAGGGAATGCGGTGTAGATCGCCAGCCAGTGGTTAGATGGCGGGGCGCAGTCCGACCAGCATTGAAGGCTTTGAGACATGAGTTAACTCCTGCCGTCTGGGGTCAATGATCAGGTGCATCTCTTCCATTGGGATAGCACCCAACAAAGGTTCTGCACCTCCTGGTAATACTACTGCCTTACAAACGGTGAAATATTCTCCAAAGCGAACTTCCAAGGGACTTATGACATCATATTCCACGAGTTGTCCATCCGCTAAGAACGATCTCTCTTTGCCTACGACCGGTAATTGTAGCACTTCCTGGATATTTTCGTTAATGGCCATTAGATATGCCCCGGAATCGACAAGCGCATTCACCCGTATTCTACGCACCTCATCGATATCCATATACCCCCGCCGCACACATTCTTTATCACCTGCATTGATCAGCTCAATTTCCGCATACGTCAGTCCCATATATTTTGTTTTAAGTTTTATAAAAGTACAAAAGCCATAAAGCCGACAAAATAAACTTGCACTCCGTTCCACAGAGAATGTTCCACGCGGGGTGGTGATGAAAAAAATGGTTGGAAGTTTGTTTATTCTGCCGCAGGCAAGGTCACGGTAAAGGTGCTTCCTTTTTCCGGTTCGCTTTCGATGCGCAGGGTCCCATCATTGCGGGCGACGAACTCCTTGCAGAGCATCAGGCCGAGTCCTGTTCCGGATTCACCGGCAGTCCCCTTGGTTGTATAGAAATTGTTGAGTTGGATCTTTTGCAGGGCTTCTGATGGAATGCCCATGCCCGAGTCTTTAACGAATAGCTCGATGCCTTCGGTGGACTTGCGGGCGCCTACGTGGATGGTGCCCTGCTCCGGCGTATATTTGATAGCGTTGGAGAGGAGGTTACGCAGGATAAGATTGACCATATCCTTGTCTGCAAAGGCAATGACGGAGCTGTCAGCCTCGAGTGTTATCCTGATCTTTTTGGCATCGGCCTGCAGGCGTAGTAACCGGCCTACCTCAGTCATCAGTCCGGCGATGTCTATCATCTGTGGCTTGACCGCGTCGGTCTGCATCTGACTCCGGGCCCATAGCAGGAGGTTTTCCATGAGACTGGTGGTATAGGTAAGCTCATTCACGACTTCCGGGACCATGCCTTTGATCTCGTCGGCGGGAAGATCGTACAGTTGCATATTGCGAAAAAGGTTGCGCAGGGCATAGATCGGCGATTTGAGGTCATGGGCGATGATGGAGAAAAGCCGGCTTTTGAAGGAATTGAGCCGGGTCAGCTCGTCGGTCTGACGCTGGAGCAAAAGGCCGTTCTGCGCCAGCGTTTCTTTTTGCTTGAGGATGCTATGCTGGTAACCGGCATTCTCTTTTTTGATGAGGAAGAGTCCATAGAAAATGAAAACGATGGCAAGCAGCTCGTTGAAGAAATAGAACCATATATTAGCTGTTTCCAGCTGATACCGGTAATTCTTACAGAGGACTGCCAGCACGAAATAGCTGGTCATCGACAGGCCCAGCGCAAAGAGCATCTGGCTGATGTCCTGTATAAAAAATACGGAGAGGATGCCGTACAGGATGAAGGATAATTCGACACCCATATTTATCCCCCAGAGATAAACGATGCTGGTGACCAGGGGATAAAAAACAAAATAGACTATTCTTGCTATGTCATAACGGCCACGCTGGTTGAGGGTCAGCACGACGACGCTGATGAGGGCGGGCATGCAGGCTACTATCCAGGCTATGAGTGGAAAATGCCGATTGCTGAGACTGCCGGCTATCGGAATGATCATACCGGTGAGGAGCTGAAAAAAATTAAGCTGGTTGAAGATGCCCAGCTTTCTTTTCTCGTATTCGTCAAGTGCAGACGCCGACCCGATGGTCTTGACCCTTGCGAAAAGTTGTTGTGAGGTGATTCCGGCAGATCTTAGTTTGTCCTGCCATTCGCCGTCCATGCCAAATGGTTTGGCGCGGCCCTGGAAAAACAGTGGCTTCTGCGAGATAAATTTCATCGGGACATGTTCGTTTTTCAATGGACCGATGCAGTCGCTGCGCTCGTGTCATCGGGTCATAATGGTTTTATCAAAGGCGCCAATGCGACTGTAACAAGTCAGCGGGCTCCAATTTATGCATTAAAATCCATACCGTCAAGCTCTGCGGGGTTGAAAAACCAGCGAGCCACGCCTATAACGTCCACAGCATTAGAATATTATTAGAATATTCTACAATAGATCAATTACACCGGGAAGGGGAACTATCTTTGCAGGCAACAGGTACAATGCATTCATTATGAAATTCATCGGAGGGCTACGCACACTGGGAAAAAGGACATTTGACAGGATCCGGAATGAGAAATTGAAACACAACCTGCTGCAGGCAATCCCATTTTGGATCGCGTCGCTGCTGACCGGTATCGTAGCCGTCATATATACAAAGCTTTTTGCCTTAGCCGAAAAAGGGACGGCTTATATCATTCACTTTCATCTTTGGCTGTTGTTTATCATCACGCCGGTCTGTTTCCTGGTTTCCTGGTGGCTGGTCCGGCAGTTCGCTCCCTTTGCCCGGGGAAGCGGCATCCCCCAGGTAATGGCGTCTATCGAGCTGGCGACGCCCAAATACAATGAAAAGGTCAATAAGCTGCTAAGCCTGCGCATATTGTTTATCAAAATATTATCCAGCCTGGTCATGGCGTTGGGGGGCGGTGTTATCGGAAGGGAAGGCCCGACCATCCAGGTGGCTGGCTCTATTTTCCGGAAGGTGAATGAATGGCTGCCGAAGTGGTGGCCAAAGATCTCCAAGCGGAATATGATCATGACAGGTGCTGCTGCCGGGCTGGCTGCCGCTTTTAACACGCCATTGGGTGGAATCGTCTTTGCGGTGGAAGAGCTGACCCGAACCCATATAAGCTATTTTAAGACGGCACTGTTCACGGCCGTGATCATTGCCGGGCTGACGGCCCAGGGTTTACTGGGACCCTATCTTTACCTGGGGTATCCTGATGTCAGTCATCTTTCGGGAACGATATTTTTTGTCGTAGCGTTGGTAGCGATACCTTCCGGACTGGCCGGCGCCGGTATGTCGAAATTGATGCTGCGGCTTTTTCAATGGAAAGCCAGCTTCCGGTTCACACGGCAACATGTCTGGTATGTGCTGGGCTGTGCAATATTGCTGGCTGCCCTGGCTTTCTTTGTGGACGAGCGGGTGCTGGGATCGGGGAAGGAGCTGATGACGACTTCCTTGTTTTCCGGTAATAAATACAATAGCTGCTATATGCCCGTGTTGCGTTTTGTGGGGCCTTTGTTCTCCTTTACGACGGGGGCTGCCGGCGGTGTCTTTGCGCCTGCTCTTAGCGCCGGTGCCAGTGTGGGAGCGACATTATCCGGATGGCTGCATCTGTCGCCAACAGACACGAATCTGGTTGTGCTGGCGGGGATGGTCGGCTTTCTCACGGGTGTGACCCGGACGCCTTTCACTTCCGCTATTCTTGTGCTGGAAATGACCGATCGTCACAATGTAATTTTTCATCTCATGCTGGCAGGGATGATCGCCAGCCTGGTAGCGATGATCATCGACAAGCATTCCTTTTATGACCATCTCAAGTATCAATATCTCCGGGAGGTAATCGGTCAGGAAGATAAGGAGCTGATGCGGCCGCGTGAAGAAGAGCCGGAGGACGAAGAATAAAAAAACGCCGCAGTCCGCGGCGCGTTCTATTTTTTCAGATATAATTCAAACGTGTCTCCTCTCAGCCCGACCCGCATTGCTTCCAGTGCTATCACCTCGGCGGGGTTGATATTCCCGAGATTTGCGTTGGCACCGATCAATTGCAGGAAGTAAAGCTGCTGATCTTTTTGGGGCGCCTCCCAGAGGATCTTTTCGGCGGGCACTTTTGTCAGGATCTCCTGTACCAGTCCTTCGCGGACCTCGCCTGAGTTACGGTAAATGCCCACTGTACCTGCTTCACGGGCTTCCGCGACGATATAGGATGAACCCGCCTGCAGTTCGGCCTGCATCAGCTTGATCCACTGATAAGGAGGTGTGATGTGCTCACGGTCCTTATCTTTTGATCCGATCTCGCTCAGGACGATTCCGTATTTGGACAACTTTTCTATATAACCGCATTTCTCTTCATGCGTAATGTCGATGCTGCCGTCCGAAACTTCGATATAGGAGATGTTGTATTGTTTTAGCAGATCGAGGTAGTCGTTGAACTGGTTGCGAACGACAAAAGCTTCAAAAAGCAGCCCTCCGAAATACACCGGTATATCGGCATTCTGGAAGATCTCTATCTTTTCTTTTAGACCAGTGGTGACAAGGGGCGTACCAAAGGCCAGCTTTACCAGGTCAACGTGCGGACTTGCGCCGGACACGAGATTGCGGGCCTCTGCGACACTAAGACCTTTGTCGTTGACCATTGTCAAACCATATGTGCGGGGTCTGGCCGTCCGCTCGGGCATCTGAGTGAGATGAAAATTCATGCTTGCAAGATAGGAAGGGGAAGGGGATTTATTGTAACTTGTAACAAAATTGTCATATGCCGCAGATGGACGCTAAACAGGCGGAAAAGATCTCCAAGGCTCTTTCCGACCCAACAAGGCTCAAGATCCTCAGCGAGATCAAAAAGAAAAACGATTGGCTCTACTGTGTCGATCTATATGCGAATATCAACTTAGCGCAGCCTTCCATCTGTCATCATCTCAAACAGCTCACCGAAACATCGATCATTCTCCCCGAAAAAGAAGGCCGCAATATCAAGTATACCATGAACAATGAGGTCATTGATGAGTATATTGGATTTTTAGAAAGGTTGAAGAAATAAGGGTAAACCCCAGTCCGGCAAAAAAAGGCAGATTTATGCATTGAAATATTTAAATGTTTTGTATCTTTGCATTGTCAGAGGGCTTCGAAGCCCTTTTTAAAGGCAGGATATATCGAAACATTTGAATGAATTAATTAAAAGGTAGTATTATGAATGACAATTGTTTAACCTGTGGTGAAGATTATTTCTCTTCCCCACTACTCAACGAGAGGACAAGAAGCTTCGGCCGCAATTTTCTCTACACCGTACTGGCGTTTGCTGCCCTGTGCGTGGTCTCTTATGTAATCAACGGATAGCAGCCGGTTTCTTAATTATTTAGTAATTTGACGGTGGTGTATTGTTGTTAGTTTTGCCGCAAGATCAGAACAACTATGTCCGATACACGAAGGGAATTTCTTAAAAAAGCCGCTTTACTCTCAGGGGCAGCCAGCCTGGCCCAATTGTTACCCGAATCTATTCAACGTGCCCTTGCAATCAACCCGTCCGAGGGGAGTACCTGGCAAGATGCGGAACATGTCGTGATCCTGATGCAGGAGAACAGAAGTTTCGATCATGCGCTGGGTACACTCCGCGGCGTGCGGGGATATAATGACCCGCGGGCTATCGATCTGCCCAACTCCGGGCCTGTATGGCTGCAGTCCAACGCAGCTGGCGAGACTTATGCACCTTTCCGCCTGGACATCAACCAGACAAAGGCGACCTGGATGCATTCCCTTCCACATTCCTGGTCGAACCAGGTCAGTGCACGTAATGACGGCAAGCATGATCAGTGGCTGAACTTCAAGCAGAACAGCACTCCCGAATATGCTCATATGCCTCTCACGCTGGGTTATCATACCCGTGCCGATCTGCCTTTTTATTATTCACTGGCCGATGCCTTTACTGTCTGTGATCAGAACTTTTGTTCTTCGCTGACCGGAACCAATCCCAACCGGCTTTATTTCTGGACGGGGACGGTTCGCGAGCAGCAGCACGAGCATTCGCGTGCGCATGTGTGGAACGATGACATGGATTTTGGCACATTGAAGTGGGCAACATTTCCGGAACGGCTGGAAGCCCTGGGGATACCGTGGAAATGTTATCAGAATGAAATGAGCATTGACACGGGTTTTCGCGGCGAAGAAGATCCCTGGTTGTCCAATTTTCAGGATAATCCGCTGGAATTTTTTGCGCAGTATAATATCCAACAGCATGCGCGTCATGTGCAGTTTTTGAAAGATACGGGTAAGATCGTAAAACAGGGTGGGATAGAGGGGCTCTCTCCGCTGGAGCAGTCGATCCATCGCAAGGCCTTTGACACCAACACAGGCGACCCGCACTATCATGAGCTGGAAGAGCTAAAATACAACGACAACGGCACCGAGCGTACGATGAAGGCGCCAAAAGGTGATGTCCTCTATCAGTTCAGGGAGGATGTAGCGGTCGGTAAGCTACCGACTGTAAGCTGGCTCTCTGCCCCGGAGAATTTTTCCGATCATCCCAGCGCACCCTGGTACGGCGCATGGTATGTATCCGAAGTGCTGGACATCCTTACGAAGAATCCTGAAGTATGGAAGAAGACTATTTTCATCCTTGCATATGATGAGAATGACGGTTACTTTGACCATGTCCCGCCTTTTACGGCGCCGGACTCACGCCGGCCGGAGACCGGTAAAGTATCCGCGGGCATCGACACGAGGGTAGACTTTGTAACCCTGGAACAGGCGAAGGAACGGAATGGCTTTCCGGAGAAATTCGAGCGCGAGTGCAGCATCGGGCTGGGCTTTCGGGTACCCCTGATCGTTGCCTCCCCCTGGACGCGGGGTGGCTGGGTCAACTCGCAGGTATTTGATCATACCTCGACCCTGCAATTTCTTGAAAAATTTCTTTCTCATAAGACGGGCAAGGCCGTCGTGGAGCCGAATATCTCCGACTGGAGACGTCTTGTCTGTGGGGACCTCACATCGGTCTTTCGTCCCTGGCATGGCGAGGCTATCCACCATCCGAAGTTCCTGGAAAAGGATAGTTTCCTGGAAGGGATTCACAAGGCGCAGTATAAAAAGCTGCCTGATGGGTTTAAGGCCATGAGTAAGGACGAGATCCTCTTTTTCCGGGACGCTCCCTATGGTTCGCCTTATAGCACGCACCAGGAACAGGGTACGCGTCCATCTTGTGCCTTGCCCTATGATCTACAGGTCAACGGCCGGATCAGCGAAGATGAGAGCGAGTTCACGATAAGCTTTAGCAATGGTGCCAATGCTGGCAGCGATAAGATAGCCGGTGCCCCCTTTAACCTGTATGATCTGAACCGGCATGCGAGCGATGAGCAGTCCCGTGTCCGTACCCGGGCCTATGGGGTCAAAGCAGGCGATACCCTCACTGATGTCTGGTCGATAAAGGAAAGCAAGGAATATAACTTTCATGTTTACGGACCGAATGGATTTTACCGGAGATTTTTGGGAGGCATCAACGATCCGCTGGATGTGCAGTTCAGTTATGCGAAGGGGACGTTGAATGGTATCCTGACAATAAAAAACAGGATCCCGAACCAGACCGTCAGGATCGAGGTAACCGATCATGGATATGGGGCGGCTCTAATATCCCGGGAATTGAAAGGTGGAGAGACGACTGCTCTGACCCTGCCGTTTGAAAAAAGTCAGGGCTGGTATGATCTCGGCGTAAGATCGTCGTCCCCGGAAGCTTTTCAAAGAAGGTATGCCGGCCGTATAGAGAATGGAAAGCATAGCATCAGTGACCCGTTCATGGGCCGGGTGTCAAAAGGATGGGAAAAGAGCGTAGCCGGACACTAGTGTATCAAAATTGAACACTTTGATATATTTTTTTATTGACAAATATTTGAATGTCAGTCGATTGTGTGGATGGCATTTTTTTCGCGCCTACCTGAGCATTCAATAGTTCAACCATGCTGATCAATTATTTCAAGATTGCCTGGCGCAATCTCATCAAGAGTAAGACCTTTTCTTTTATAAATATCTTTGGGCTTGCCGCCGGTCTGACCTGCTGTATGCTTATTTCCATTTACCTGCTCCATGAGTTCAGCTATGACAGCTATCAGCCGGATGCGGGCAATGTCTACCAGATGGCCACGACCTTCACCATGAGCCATAAGGATTTTACTCTCGCGGATGTATCTGCGCCCATACCGGCTACGGTAAAAAAGGAATTTCCGGAAGTACGGCAATACACACGCCTGATGCAGCTGGCGACCTTTGAAGATAAAACCATGCTGCAATACCGGGCGCCGGGTGCAGCACCTTTGTCTTTCTTTGAAAGTAAAGGGTTTTTGGCCGACTCTTCTTTTTTCCGGATGTTCAGCTATCATTTTATCGAAGGGATGCCTGCTTCGGCCCTCGATGAACCGAATACAATCGTCGTTTCGGAAGCGATAGCGCATAAGCTGTTTGGAAATGCCACTGCATTGGGAAAAATCATTCATATCAGCAGCAACTCGGATGGCGATCACAATCTTATTGTAAAAGGAGTTTTTCGTCCGATCCCGAGTCCCTCACATATCGATGGGGAATTCTTTATAAGCTTTGCGGGCGGCGATATGGAATCGTTTATGCGCAGACAGGAAAACGATTTTGTGACCAATAATATGTTCACGGCTTACCTTCGGCTTGCTCCGGGAACCAATCCGGCCAGTCTGGATGCTAAATTTCCGGCCTTTCTTGACAAATATGCCGGGAAGCAGCTGAAGGAGATGGGATTTGAAAAACATCAATTTCTCATTCCTCTCAGGGACATACATCTACGCTCGGATATACCGGGGAATGTCACCCCGCCTGCCAGTAAAACATATCTTTATATCCTGGGTTCCATCGCCATCTTTACGCTGCTGATCGCCTGTATCAATTTCATGAACCTGGCGACTGCCCGCAGTGCCAAACGTTCTGCCGAAGTAGGCATCCGCAAGGTGCTGGGCGCTGTAAAGGGGTTGCTGATCGGTCAGTTCCTGGGGGAATCCGTTCTCATGAGCACTATTGCTTTCTTTTTGGCCTGGGGCCTTACGGTAGTCCTGCTGCCGGCCTTTAGTCATGTGACCAACCGGGTATTGATACTGTCGCTCCCTTCTCAACTTCCGCTGCTGCTCGGCTTTCTGGGGCTGGCTATCGTTACCGGGCTGCTGGCTGGTATTTATCCGGCCTTTTACCTGTCTTCTTTTCAGCCTGCAAAAGTGCTGAAGGGAAAGTTCTCCAATTCGCTGGCGGCGATATCTCTGCGTAAAGGGCTTGTCGTATTTCAGTTTATCATATCGGTCACGCTGATCGTTTCCTCTGTTGTCATCAATGACCAGATGGCTTATCTGCGAAACAAGGACCTTGGTTTTGACAAGACCTCGCAGATCGTAGTGCCGCTGCGCAGCAGCACGGCCAAGGAATTGGGCAGGGCGCTTGAAGATGAATTCCGCAGCAATACCCAGGTGATCAGCACGGGCGCTGCCGCCTATTACCCGGGGATCGTCAACCCCTCAGACAATCTTATCTATGCGGATGGGCAGTTTGCGCAGGATGCCAAACGAACCCGTATGAATTACGTGGACTATGACTATATGAAGACACTGGGGCTCCAGCCTGTAGCCGGTCGTCTTTTCAGCAAGGAATTCCCTGCCGACTCCGACAGGATGATCCTGAATGAAAGTGCTGTAAAAGCGCTGGGTTTTGCCTCACCGGAGGCTTCTATCGGAAAAAAGGTGCACAACAATTTCAGGGAGAATATCTATACCAGTTTGATCGTTGGAGTGGTGAAAGATTTTCATTTTGAGGACCTGCATCTGCCTATCACACCTTATGCCTTCCGGCTCAACCTGCAGGCCAATTCGTATCTCATCGTACATGCCCGCGCCGGCGAACCCGGTCCATTGCTGACGGCGCTGGGTGCAGCCTGGCATAAGCTGAATCCCAATGAGCCTTTTGAATATTCCTTTCTTGATGAGGACTTTCAGAAGAATTATGCGACAGAGGAACGTCTGTCGACGATGATCCGCTACTTTACTATAATGGCGATACTTATTTCCTGTCTTGGTCTTTTTGGTCTTGCGAGCTTTAGCGCGGAGCAGCGCATCCGGGAGATCGGGATCCGAAAGGTGCTGGGCGCCAGCATCACGGGTATCGTATTGCTCTTGTCAACCGATTTTCTGAAACTGGTAGCTATCGCGATGGTTATTGCCTGCCCGGTAGCCTGGCTGATCATGCATAAGTGGCTCCAGGACTTTGCCTACCGGACGACGATAAGCTGGGTGGTTTTTGTGATCACCATCCTTTCTACTTTGGGCATTACTTTATTTACCATTAGCTTCCAGGCGATAAGGGCGGGTCTTGCAAATCCGGTGCAGAGTCTTAAAGCTGAATAGAGACCTTAGTTTTTTGGCTTTTGTTTCTGCTCCTGCTCTTCCTGTTGTTTTTTGGCTGCTTCTTCTTCCTTCTTCTTCTTTTCCTTTTCTTTCTTCCGGAAGAAGCCGCGTAAGAGGAAGTTATGCTGAGCTGCTTCCATGTTTTGATCCAGCTTCTGCGTACTGGTATTCAGATGGTGCATCGTGCTGCTGATATTTGAAGAAAGGGTAGTGTCGTGAAGCAGCTTGCCCAGCGCACCCTGGCCTTTGGTAATGCGGGATGAGATGTCCGCCAGGTTGCCCGTGATGATGGCTGCATTGTCGGCAGAGGTCTTCAGGCTGGCCATGATGGCGTCGGTCTCTATCGGCGTAATTGTCCGTAACGAGTCGCCATTGACCACCGCTTGCTGACCGGGCGTGCCTGCCGTTATGGTGACGACCTTATCGCCCATCAATCCTTCGGAGCTGATGCTGGCGCGGGCGTCTTTTTTTATAAAGCGCTGGACCTTTTTCTGAATGATCATATCTACCTGTACGGTAGTATCCGTCACGAGATTGATGGCATCCACAGTACCCACGTCGATGCCGCCGAGTCGTACATTACTGCCGTTCTTGAGGCCGCTGACCGAGCTGAACTGCGCATAGACATGCAGTGTAGAGCCAAATTTATTCTTCTGCTGCCCGATGTAATAGATCGCGGCAACGGCTATTACCAGGGCCGCCAGGGAGAAGGCTCCCAGTTTCCATTTATAGTTGTTTTCTTTTGGCATTTTGTAAAGATTTATGGCATAGGCCTGTTAGTAAAAGAAAGTTCTTATCCATTCGTCATCTGACTTTTCCAGCTCTTCATAACTGCCTTCGGCATATACGGCGCCTTCCTTCAGCATGATGATGCGGTCGGCGGTGAGTTTTGCACAGGCCATGTCATGGGTTATGGTTATCGATGAGATCTTATATTTCTCTTTCATCTTGACGATGAGCTCGCTGATCTCTTTGGCTGTGCCGGTATCCAATCCTGTGGTGGGCTCGTCATAAAGCATCAGCTCCGGCCGCAGGATGAGGGTACGTGCCAGACCGATGCGTTTGTTCTGGCCACCGGAAAGTTTGGAAGGCATCTGGTCGATGGAATCCGCCAGGCCGACATTGTCCAGCATTTCTGTGATGACTTCGGTCTTCTTTTCTTTGGTCATGGTCTTTTTATGCTGACGCAGGGGGAAGGCCAGGTTCTCACGGACTGTCATGGAATCATAGAGGGCGCCATTCTGGAACAGGAAACCGATGCGAACGCGCATGGCGTTGAGCTCGTCATAGCTAAGCCGGGAGATGTCCTGTCCGAAGATGTTGATCTCGCCGGCATCGGGGGTCTCCAGTCCTACAAGGCATTTGATCAGCACCGATTTACCCGAACCGGATTTGCCGAGGATAACCAGGTTCTCGCCTTTATAGACATACATATCTACACCCCGGAGGACGTCGTGGTCTTTAAAGGATTTAAAGACTCCTTTTATAGTGATGATGGGTTCTCCCTTGCCGCTTTTGACGGGCTCTGCTTCCGTCGGTTGCAGATTGGGGTCATTAGTCGTTGGAGGTGGGGGAGGACCTTCTTCTTCAGCGGGAACTTCGCCTTCGGTCTGTGTGCCGGCTTCGGTGTCTGCATCAGCATGCGCATCGGCTCTGGCACCGGTTGCGTCCTGTGTGCTGGCTTCGGCTGGTCCGGCGGCGAGTTCGTCTTTTTTATTATCGTCTACTTCTTCCTTCATATAACAAAGATTATAACAGGTCAGTAATTTGAGCCGCGAGCATGTCGATGACAAAGACTGCCAGCGAAGCTGCCACCACGGCTGAGTTGGCTGCTATCCCGACGCTCTCCGTCCCGCGTCTGGCACGGTAACCTTTGTAACAGCCGATGATCCCGATGACCCAGCCAAAAAAGAAGGTCTTGATAATGGCGGGGAAGATGTCGATAAATTCGAGGTGACTCAATGCTGCTACAAAGAAATGCTGCATCGAAGAGGCATCGTGGATATTCATGGCAACGTAACCGCCAACGAGGGCGATGAGGTCGGCGAAGATGGCGAGCAGCGGAACCATCAGCGTCGTGGCCAACGTCCTTGTGACAACGAGATACCGAAAAGGGTTGATGGCAGATACTTCCATGGCATCGATCTGTTCGGTCACTTTCATGGAACCCAGCTCGGCGCCCATCCTGGAACCTATCTTACCTGCGCAGATGAGCGCGGTGATCACCGGTCCTATTTCTCTGACCACAGAGACTGATACCATCCCTGGTATCATGGAGATGGCGCCGAATGAAGCCATGGAAGGCCGGGTCTGGATCGTCAGCACGGCTCCCATGATGAATCCTGTCAGGCCGATAAGAAAAGTGGATTTATAACCGACGAGATAGCATTGATAAAAGATCTCCCGCCATTCATAAGGGGGCTTGACCACCTCTTTGAAGAAGCGGGCCATGAAGGACACCAGGTCGCCTGCATTGTAGAAGAACGATTTCCACTGGCTCTTTTTTTCCTGAACGTGGACTCTGGCGCGATGATATCGGTTGAGAATGGGTTGCATAGTATTTATAGTAAGTTCAATTATCATGCCCCCGCTATTGAACAAAACTGGCACGTTGTTGGTTTTGCTAAAAATCGTAGAAATACTTCCACAGTACTTCCTGATTATGAATCTCTTTATCACTTAAATTTGTCCCTTATACTTATCCTGACAACCAGGTTATGTAATTACAATTCCGTATGATACTGATTGTGGATGACAAGGCTGAGAACATCTTTTCGCTCAAGACCATCCTGGAGTTACACTCTTTTCCTACTGACACGGCGTTGAGCGGCGAAGAAGCTCTGAAGAAGATCCTCCGGCATTCGTATGCATTGATCATTCTCGACGTGCAGATGCCTGGTATGGATGGCTTTGAGGTTGCCGAGGCCATCAGTGGTTATAGCAAGGCGCGTGATATCCCGATCATCTTTCTTTCTGCGGCGAGCACCGATAAGAAATTCATTACAAAGGGATATAGTTCCGGCGGTATGGATTATATCACAAAACCTATCGACCCGGATATCCTGCTACTAAAGGTCAAGACCTTTTACCGGTTGTACGAACAGAACCGGGAGCTTAACCGGATCCAGGCCAGTCTTCGTTCGGAGATCGAGTTCCGGAAGAAAGTGGAAGGCGAGCTGCAGGAGCGTGCAGGGGAGCTGCATTCGATACTCGAATCGATACCCCAGATAGCTTTTACTACAAGGGCTGACGGGAAAATAGAATTTGTCAACGAGCAATGGCTGAAATATGCGCCTTCCAAGAATCAATTCCCATTGACGCATCCGGACGATACGGACCTGGTCCGGCAATGGGAAAAGACCGTGGCATCGGGTCAGGCTTTAGAAATGGAAGTCAGGGTACGCCGGACGGATGTAGAGGAATACCGGTATCACCTGCTGCGCGCCATCCCAATCCGGGAGGGTGACACCATCACAAAGTGGGTGGGTACTTTTACCGACATCGAAGATCAGAAGCAGGCGGTAAGAAAGAAAGACGAGTTTATCAGCATTGCCAGTCATGAGCTGAAGACGCCGCTTACGACGATAAAGGCCTATGTGCAGCTGCTGGACCGGACCATCGAAGACACCGAACCAACAAAACTATACGTGAAGAGGGCGCTGGTACAGGTAAGAAAGCTGGACGATCTGATCGTGGATCTGCTTGATCTCTCAAAGATCGAAAGCGGCAAGCTGAAGTTCAATAAGAAGCTCTTCCGGTTTGATGACATGCTTTCCAATGCCATCGATATGATACGGCAGACCTATCCTGAATATAAGATTACCCGGAAGGGGGATGCCGATGTTGAGCTGTATGGGGATGAGATGCGGATCGAACAGGTGGTCATCAACTATCTGACCAATGCTGTCAAATACTCTCCGGATAATAAGGAGATCCAGATCGATACGTATATACGCGAGGATGAGCAGCTGTTTGTCAGGGTCCGGGACTTTGGCATCGGCATCCGGAAGGATCATCAGACGAATATTTTCAGCAAGTTCTACCGGGTGGAAGAATCCGCCAATCGTTTCCAGGGATTGGGTATCGGATTGTACATCTGTGCGGAGATCATCCGAAGGCATGAAGGGGAGTATGGTGTGGAAAGCGAACCGGGTCAGGGCTCCTCGTTCTATTTTTCTGTTCCCGTTAAATTATAGCAATAAAAGATAACCCCACCATGAACATCGCTTCTCGACCCGGATTACTGCGCAATCTCCAGATCGGGTTTGGACTCTCTCTCTTAATCCTGATCATTACTTCAGTGGCTTCCTGGAGCAGCATCCACAATCTGCTGGACAGCTCCAAATGGGTAGATCATACTGACTCGGTGATCAATGAAGTCACTACTACTCTTACTATCCTTACGGATGCCGAGACGGGTCAGCGGGGATTCCTGCTGACGGGAGACACGGTTTTTCTTCGACCTTATAATGGCGCCAATGAACAGGCCCTGAGCATGATCGACAAGATCCAGGCAATGACGATGGACAATCCCGTCCAGCAGGAAAATATAAAGGCGCTGCGGGATGATGTCTCCAACCGGCTGACCCTTCTGCAACAGACGATCGACCAGAAAAAGTCGGATAATATCTTTAACCTGGATGATGTCAGAAAAGGCCGGCAATATATGGATCAGGTGCGCGCTATCGTCCGGCGTATACAGGATGAAGAGCATCGATTGCTGGCCATTCGGCTTGCGCAGGTTCGTACGTTCTCCACCTATACGCCCATCCTGATCATAGCAGCCGCCCTTCTTTCCATTCTTATTACGGTATTCTTTTACAGCAGGGTGCACAGGGATTTCCTGGAGCGCAGCGCTCTATATGCTGAGCTGCAGGAAAAAGATGCGGACATTTCGAAGCGTATAACCATTATCAGCGGGATCGCAGAGGACATTTCGGCCGGCAAATACCAGACCCGTGTATCCGAGGACCAGCAGGACAGCCTGGGTGTTCTTTCCGGATCCCTCAACAAGATGGCTGAATCACTGGAATATTCTTTCGGGCTTTTATCCGACAAGGAATGGATGCAGACGGGAATTGCCAGTCTCAATGATAAGATGATAGGGGAGACCGACATAAACAACCTGGTCACCAATATCATTGAATTTATAACCGAATATAGTCGGAGTAAGGTCGGCGCTATATATATAATGGACCCTGTCACGGAAGTGCTGCAATTGTGTGGCAGCTATGCGCTGGCCTCCAATCTTCGCCAGCAGCTGAAGTCCGGAGAAGGATTAGTTGGACAAGTAGCCGCCAGCGGCCGGCGGATGCTGCTGAAAGATGTACCACCGGGGGATTGGGTGCTTAGTCTAACCAGCGGAGATATCCGGCCTCGTACCATTGTGGCCTTTCCTTTCTTCCACGAGCGAAAGATAAGAGGTGTCATCGAGCTTGGGTCACTGGAGTATTACACCGAGCGGGACCTGGAATTCTTTAAAAACATCGGGGACAATATCGGTACGGCTATTCACAGTATTGAAAGCCGGTTGAAGCTGCAGGAGCTGCTGGAAGAGACGCAGGCGCAGACGGAAGAGCTGCAATCCCAGCACAGCGAGCTGGAGAGTCTCAACCTCGAGCTGGAAGTGCAGGCGGAAAAGCTGCAGGTCTCTGAAGAAGAGCTGAAGGTGCAACAGGAGGAGCTGATGCAGACCAACCAGGAGCTGGAGGAGCGTAGCCGTTCGCTGGAAGAAAAGAATCAGCTGGTCCTGATCCGTAATCTCGATATCCAGAAGAAGGCTGAAGAGCTGGTCCTGACGACAAAATACAAATCCGAATTCATGGCGAATATGTCGCACGAGCTGCGGACGCCACTGAATTCCATCCTGCTTCTGTCCAGGCTGCTGGCAGAGAACAATGGACAAAACCTTGGTGATGAGCAGGTCGAATATGCCAGAGTCATACAGAACTCCGGTCAGGGTCTGTTGCAGCTGATCGACGAGATCCTCGATCTGTCCCGGATAGAATCGGGTAAACTACCCCTCGAACATGCCATTGTACCTGTTACGGATTTGCTGGAAGACATGCGAATGTTGTTCGACCCGATTGCAAAGGACAAAAACCTCGAACTTCAGATCATATTGGAAGAGGGTACGCCGGCGCAATTGGAAACCGACAAAATGCGGTTGGAGCAGATCCTGAAGAACTTGCTATCCAATGCGTTCAAGTTCACGCACAAGGGATCTGTCACGCTTCGGATCGCTCCTTCGCGTACACAAAAGAACTTTATCGACTTTGCTGTCCGTGACTCGGGCATTGGAATCCCTGAAGACAAACATCAGTTGATCTTCGAGGCTTTTCAGCAGGCGGATGGATCTACGCGTCGCAAATATGGCGGAACGGGTCTGGGGCTTTCCATCAGCAGGGAGCTGTCCAAATTACTGGGTGGAGAGATAAACCTGGAGAGCAGGCCAGAGGAAGGCGCGGAGTTTACCGTCTCTGTTCCCCAGTTTAAGATGGCGACTATTGAAGAATCGCCTGTTGCTGTCTCTTCCCATGTAGGGGCTTCCTCACCTTCGATGATGAATACGACGCTGTTCACCCTGTCAGAAGTGCCGGAAGAGATCGCTGATGACCGAAACAACCTGCAAGCGGGGGATAAGGTCTTGCTTATTGTAGAGGACGATACACTATTTGCCCAGTCCCTGCTGGACTTCAGCCGGAAGAAAGGCTATAAGGGAATCGTAGCGGTGAGTGGTGATGCGGGTATTGCGATGGCCCGTCGTTACCGGCCGATGGGGATCCTGCTGGATATCCAGCTGCCGGTGAAGAATGGCTGGGAGGTGATGGAAGAATTGAAGAAGAATCCGAAGACGCGCCCTATCCCTGTGCATATTATGTCTTCCTATGAAATGAAAAGTGAAAGCCTGCTCAAGGGCGCCGTTGACTTTATGTCTAAACATGCCCTGTTTGAGAATATGGACAGCGCTTTTGAGAAAATAGAATACTTCCTCAACCGGAGCGCTAAAAAAGTATTGATCGTAGAAGACAATACCCGGCATGCGCAGGCCCTTGCCTATTTCCTGAGCACCCACCATGTAGACATGGAGATAGCGGCTACCATCAGCGAGAGCGTCGACATCCTGGCCAGGAACGGGGTGCATGGGGTTATCCTTAGCCGTGAGCCGGGGAAAGAGGAGCTGGATACGCTGGAAATGATCCGGCAGAATCCAGCCCTGGAGAATATACCGGTCATCGTATTTACGGGTATGAATATCTCGAAGGGTGAGGAGGCGCGGTTGCGGCAATATGCCGACTCTATCGTGGTAAAAACGGCTCATTCCTATCAACGGGTGCTGGATGAAGTATCCTTGTTCCTGCATGTCGTCAGCGAAGGGCAGGATAAGAGCAGCAACGCTAACTATGGCAGGCTGGGCGCCCTTGATGAAGTGCTGAAGAACAAGACCGTGCTGGTTGCCGATGACGATGTGCGGAATATCTTCTCTTTGACCAAGGCGTTGGAGCAGCATAAAATGAAAGTGTTGTCGGCTATGGATGGAAAGGAAGCGCTGGCGATGGCGGAGGAAGGCACGACGGACATTGTCCTGATGGATATGATGATGCCGGAGCTGGATGGTTTTGAAGCCATCAGCCGGATCCGAAAGAACCCGCGTCTCAGGCATTTGCCCATCATTGCCGTTACGGCCAAGGCCATGGCGGGCGACCGGGAAAAATGTATCCAGGCCGGAGCCTCTGATTATATTTCCAAGCCGGTGGATATCGATCAACTCTTATCTTTACTGCGGATATGGCTTTATGAGAAGTAGATATGGACATCAACCCTGTTCAATATGAGGAATTAGAACTGTTGCTGAGCGACCTCTACAAGAGGTATGGCTATGACTTTAGTGAATACTCAAAAGCCTCCATACAGCGGCGGGTACAGCGGTTGTTTACCCTTGATAAATTCCCCAGCTTCGCGGAGTTCAGGTACCGTCTTCAGAATGACAGCCTATACTTCCGGCGATTTGTCGAAGAGATAACGGTCAATGTAACCGAAATGCTTCGGGACCCTTCTTTTTACCGTACCCTGCGTACGAATATCCTGCCGGTGCTGGCGACCTATCCTTTTATCCGCATCTGGCATGCGGGGTGTTCGACGGGCGAGGAGGTCTATTCGATGGCCATTCTGTTAAAGGAAGCGGGTCTTCTTCACAAGTCTTTGTTATATGGGACGGATATCAATCCACTGGTGATAGAAAAGGCCCGGAAGGGGATCTTTCCAGTCAGCCAGATGCAGAAATATTCTGAGAATTATATTCAGTCCGGTGGGGTCAAGGACTTTTCTTCTTACTATACGGCTAATTATCATCTGGCCAAATTTGATAGTGCGCTTACAGGGAAAATGATCTTCTCTACACACAATCTTGTTTCGGACTTCTCCTTTAATGAATTTCAGCTCATCCTATGCCGCAATGTACTGATCTATTTTGAGCGGGACCTGCAATCCAAGGTCTTCAAGCTGTTTGACTATAGCCTTGAAAACTTTGGTTATCTTGCCCTGGGCTCAAAGGAATCACTACGTTTTTCACCGATTGCCGACAGATACCGGCAGGTCGGCAGAGAAAAGATATGGAGGAAGGTACATGAAGCGATATGAATTGCTTGTCATTGGCGGGTCTGCGGGCAGTCTGCAGGTTATACTGTCGCTGCTGGCGAAGACAGGGGATGATTTCCCTATACCGGTGCTGGTGGTACTGCATCGGAACGGCATTTTCGAGTCCAGCCTGGAAGAGCTGTTGTCCATCCGGACAGGGTTGACCATTAAAGAAGTAGAGGAAAAAGACATTCTCAAACCGGGGATCGTATATATATGCCCGGCGGACTATCATGTCCTGCTGGAACAGGACCATAGTTTCTCCCTTGACTATTCCGAAAGGGTCCATTTCAGCCGTCCCAGTATCGATGTGACCTTCCGATCTGCCTCCGACGTATACGGACCGGGGCTGATCGGTCTGGTGCTTTCCGGCGGGAACGCTGATGGGGCTGATGGGTTGGCTTATATCCGGGAACGGAGCGGACTGGCTATCGTTCAGGATCCGCTAACAGCGGAAGTGCCATATATGCCACAGCAGGCCATCTTCAGGATGCAGCCGGACTTCATTGTACCGGCTGACGAACTCCCCTTTTTTATCCGGGGCTTGTTTCACAAATAGCTTAACCATTTCTGCTGTGCTGCATGCGCCCGTTTGTACCCATCAAACCACTTGCAGAGGGGATAGAGGAGGATTATCGTTCCTATCCAGACCAGGTACACGACAGGCAAGCCAAATCCATACCCTTTTAATTGCGTATTGGCGGTGACCCAGGTAGTAAGATCAATCATATCCGAGGCTTTATGTCCGGACAACATGGCGCCAATGATGGCAAAGGCATGAAGCAAATAGATATGGACAAGATAATAGAACATGGGTACCCTTCCGAAGATGGTCAGCTTTGCCGTCAGGGCATTCAGCGGTTTTTCGGTAAAAGACAGAAAAAGCAGGGCCGGTCCGATGGTCATGAGGACATAGAGCAGGGAAGGGGGATACTTGGTGACGTTGAGAAAAGACATAACGGTGAACAGTGTGTTATGCTGAACGGACCAGGGGGCGGGGTCTCCATAAAGATTAGAGGCGCGCAACAGGATAAAAAGACCGATGGCCGACCAACCCAGGATGCGTAAGGTCTTCTGACGGCTGGCCGGGTCCTGATCCGGAGCGTAGAGCTGACCCAGGTAATAACCGAGACAGATAAGGCCGATCCAGGGCAGGATGGGATAACCTACTGCAAGCATATAGGGAGGGAAGGAAAAGAAATGTTGTTCGTGAAGGAAGGCCCATGCTATGGCGCCGCCGCCGTCGCCTGCTACGTGGACGCGGTCCAGCAGGTTGTGACCGGCGATGAGCACAAGGGCGATGGTCAGTAATAATTTCCTGTTGAGGCCCAGCAGTGCGGAGAGGACGAGCATGCTAATACCAAAGGCCCAAATTACCTGCAGGATATAAACGGTAAAATGAACATTAAAGGTCCAGCCTATGCTGACGATGGTCAGCTCTATAAAGATCAGCCAGAGACCGCGGGTCATCAGGAAGAAGGAGAGGGCCTTACGGCCATTCTTCAAACCATAAAGGTGAGCGGAAATCCCGGAGAGGAACATAAAGATCGGTGCGCAGAAGTGGGTGATCCAGCGGGTGAAGAAAATGGCTCCGCTTGTTTTTGTGAGGTCTGTCGGATCGAAGATATAGGCATTGCCATGAAAATAGTCCCGGGCATGATCCAGGGCCATGATGATCATAACGGTACCCCTTAAGAGATCGATGGACTCGACGCGACGTGATTTCGTTGCCAGGTTTGGCATCAGTTTAACGGCTGGTGCGACGAAACTAGTGTTAGCAGTTGTTGACATAGTGAAGCAGGTTTTAACAGAATAAAAAGCTGTAGCAATGTAAAATTGCAAATTTTATTCTGAAAACAAGCAGAAAACGGAACTTAATTCAGGGTTATTTTTAAATCTCTGTGCTAACGCCTTGATTTATAGCCATCTGGACGATGGCTTCTAGCTCGGTGATGTCAAACGGTTTTTGAAGGAAATAGTCGGCCTGGGCTTCGCGGGCCAGCTGGGTGACATTGCTGTTAGCGCTGAAGAATATGACCGGAATATCATGTGTTTCGGGGGAGAGTTTTAGGGCACGGGTGGCTTCGATGCCGCCGGGGCCGGGTATCCAGTTATCCATGAGGATGACATTGGGCTGATAGGTCCTGACCTGATCGACGACCTGGTTGGAGGTGTTCAGTGTGGAGACGTCAAAGCCTTTTTTCTTTAGAACGATGGAGCAGATCTGAAGGATGTCCGGATCGTCATCCAATATCAATACTCTTTTATTCATAGTGTGGCTGTTATTACAAATATCTACTTAAAATCTTGTGCCACCAATAAATAGTGCCCCCTGCGCTTCGCGCGGGGGGCACATTAAGGAATGCCAATTTATTACAAAGCCTATCTATTTATGAACAAAGGTTTCAGAGTGAACCAGGCCAGTGCCGGGAAAAAGTGCATGGGTATGACCATACCGGGGAACAGTTCGGGTGCTTCCAGATCCAGCGGCAGTTTCACCGCAAAAGGGGCGAGGAGCGTGACAAAGCTGATGATGGAAAAAAGGAAGTTGAAGATGATCTCTCCTTTTCCCTTCCCGATCTTATCCAGCAGTGTGAAGCCGATGGCTGCCAGTACGCCGCCGAAAAGGCTTGATGTGATGATCCGGATGGTTGGGGCTACTTTCGAAAAATCCGCCCCGAGTGAGGAATGATAGACACGGGCATAAATGACCCCAGCTATCCCGGCCAGCAGGCCGGATACAATTCCAAGTAGTAAAGATTTTTTGAACATATGTTTAAGATTATTTGGTCACGGGCACGGATATGTCCAATTTGATCTGCTCGCCTACATCGCCGCCGGGCTTACCGAGCTTGAAATCGTTCCTATTCAGGGTAAAGGTGCCGGCGAAAGCCCCGCCTGTTGCCGTCTTTTTAAAGGTAAAAGGGATGGTTGTCGCTTTCTTCACGCCATGTATCTCCAGGTCGCCCGTCACCTGGTAGCCATTACCGGCTTTGACGATCTTTTGAGAAGTGAAATGGATCTGAGGATATTTCGCCACATCGAACCATTCGTCGCTCTTTGCGTGTTTGTTTTGCAGACCGTTGCCTGTATTTATCGTTGCTACGTCGATGGTGACGTCGAACTTCGATACGGCAGGGTTCTGTTCGTCAAAAGCCACGGTTCCTTTAAATCCCTTGAAGATACCCGAAGCGTCGTCGCTGGAAAAGGCGATGGAATAACCATCGGAGATCTGCCAGGTTTGGGCTGCGATAAAGGTGAATGCGCTGACGGTCAGGATCAGGACGGCCACGATGGGATACATTAACTTGTTCATATAACTGTTGATTTCAAATTAGGGCCCTGCCTTTTGACAGGGCCCCTTAATTCTTTATTATCCTTTCACGACTTCTGCATTGGCGACGAGCTTAACGTCATCGCTAAGTGCTGCGGAGGGGAAGGAAGGAGCGATACCGAAATCCTTACGGTTGATGCTACCGGTTATTTTGAAACCAGCAGTGGGCTTTTTGCTCTGGGGATTTTCGATGGTACCGTTGTAAACTACGTCCAGCACTACGGGTTTTGTTACGCCATGGAAGGTCAGGTCGCCGGCTAATTTATAGTTCTTGCCGCTTACCTTCTTAAAGGAAGTGCTTTTGAAAGTCAGGGTACCGAACTGAGCAGCATCAAAGAAGTCGGGGCTCTTCAGGTGGTTGTTGCGTTGTTCGTTGCCGGTGCTGATGGAATTGATATCAGCTGTCAGTTCTATCGCCGCGTCGGAAAAATCATCTTTGGAAGAAGTGAGTTTTGCGCTTACGGTACCGAATGATCCACCGATGTCGTTGATGCCGAGGTGAGTGATAGCGAAAGTAAGCTGAGAATGTGCCTTGTCCCAGTTCCAGTCCTGAGCGAAGGTGGCTCCTGCGAAAAGTAAAAGTGCTGTGGTAATGGCGGTGATCTTTTTCATAATAATTGTTGTTTCTGAGTTTTTATTTATTGTTTGAACATTGATATAGTTAAAAAAACGGAATATATGTTATAGCTCGATGATGAACTCTTCTTTTGGACGGCGAACTTTTTTGAGATTGGCCAGCCAGTCATTGACGGTATCGCGGACACCAATGGTCAGCAGACTCGTGCTGCGCAATCCGAGTTTGTGTAATTCAAGGAGCTGGTCCAGTTCGGTGTTCTTAAATCCTTCCATGGGAGTGGCATCGACCTGTTCGGAAGCGGCAGCGGCAATGGCTACTCCGAAAGCGATATAGGTCTGGCGGGCTGCCCAGTTGAAACGCTGTTCCTGGGTGAGAGGTGTGAAGGTGGCCTTTAGGTTGTCGGTATAACCTTTCAGTGCATCGGCGGGAAGATTACGCTCTGCTACGATCTGGTTGTAAACACGATCGATCTTTTCAGGAGTTACGTTGTCCCAGGCAGCGAAGACCAGCAGGTGTGATGCTTCTGTGATCTGTGGTTGATTGTATGCGATGGGCTGGATCTTTTCCAATAGTTTTCTGTCTGTGATCTGGATGATGCTGAATGGCTGGATGCCGCTGCCGGTAGGAGCCAGGCGTGCTGCTTCCAGGATAACATCGACCTTTTGCTGAGGGACCCTTTCCCCTGTCATTCTTTTGACGGCATAGCGCCAATTAAGTGATTCTAAGATGCTCATGAAGTTTTTTTTAATTAATTAAAGATAATTCTAAGGCTACTACGGATTCTACTATGATTATTTATTATAACAGTGTTATATTTTTGAGCAAAAAAAAAGCTCAATCTTTTCTTTCTGTTTCCATGGCCTGTATCCCACGGATGAAACTACACATTACGTCTTCCAGCACCTGTAGTGGTAGTCCGTCATGTTCTCCACCTTTCTGTACGGCATCTGGCCGGCCACCCAGCGCGCTCATGTTGATGGATACGAGTCCATGTAACATTGACCAGAAAGATTGGTATTTCAGGAAGGGGTCGAAGGATGGTTTTTTGCCTGGCTCGACCATGGCGATGATGCTGCCGATGATCTCTTCGCTATAATTAGCGATTGCCGGGATCTTGCTGACTGCTTCACAGGTGGGTATTCCCAGGCCGAACATCAGCTGATAATACTCCTTGTTTTTAAAGGCAAAGGCCCAGTAAGCCCGGCCCATTGCCCTGATCTGTTCTGCCGGCTCTTGTTTTCCCTTCCTGGCTTCCGCCATTGCTTCGGATAATAACTGAAACCCTTTTCTGTTGAATTCCAATAAGATAGCGTCTTTATTTTCAAAATGACTATAGATGACCGGGACGCTATATTCGATCGCATCGGCAATTTTCCGGATGGAAAACGATTGCCACCCTTCGGTGACGACCATTTCCCAGGCCGTGTCCAGGATGCTGGCCCGGACCTCTTCTTTTTGCCTTAATTTTCGATCTGTAATTCCCATTTTCTATCTCCGTTACTTTTTGTAACAGTGTTAGGCAAAATTACAACCTTTTTTGATTCCACCAAATTTTTTGAAGTTTTGCTTAAAACTCCTTTTTATTCATTTCTCTATTGAGGTCCATCAGTTTCCTGTCCGGATCGATCTCCACCGCTGTCGGCCGCTGGTGCACGATTAGTCCGACGGTATGCCGCCCTGCCGTCCAGCGATAGGTTTGCCTGGTCAGGATCTTTGTTTTATCCCAGACGGCTATATCGATGTAATCGTTCATGGTCGTGTCGGTGCCTTTATCCGAATAGCGTTTGTGTACATCTACGGTCAGGGTTACCCGGTAGCTACTGTCCCTGGCAGGCGGTGCAACGGAGGCTTCTGTTATCCGGTTGTCATACATAGCTACCCGCAGCCAGCTGTCTGAAAGATAATAGCGCATGGAATCGGGCAC
>Ga0307510_10001415_pt1 | contig 26336 bp, 21 predicted proteins | sample 12_EM_MG_FD_207224 | JGI IMG/M metagenome (GOLD analysis project Ga0307510, IMG submission 207224) | Populus trichocarpa ectomycorrhiza microbial communities from riparian zone in the Pacific Northwest, United States - 12_EM | ecosystem: Host-associated > Plants > Roots > Unclassified | place... | reverse complement strand
CTACATCGAAATGAAGACGAGGACCCACAAAAACGAGGGTGCCATCTGTATCTTTTTGACAACGTTCTGTTATGTTATTGTCGTCCTCTTGTACAATCTTGCAGTACGTGGAGTAGAGCGGCCACGAACTATCACCATAGTCGAATTCCTCTTGTGGTACCTGTGATGGCCGACTCATTGCCGATCGCGAATCTAACTGATTGCGGTGGCCATTTGCTACATGCATTGGTGATCAAATTTCGCAAGGGGAGGGCAAAGCAGCGGGCACGATACCTATTCTGCCTCCACTCTCAATATCCAACAACGTGCTTGCAGTACGTGGCATTAGAAAAGTATTGCGGAGTATGGGGCGTATTCTGAGTTAGAGCTCGGAGGATCTTGGCGACGCGCTTAAGGAACAGCCGCAGGGAAAAGCACTGGCACATGGGTTAGATAGCCTCAAATCACGGGCGCCTACACTGGTTGGAGTAATGTAACATAATTTTAACATACATATTGGATAGCAAAAGGCAATTATATATAGGATTATAATCGACTTGTTTACTTATTCTTGTAAAACTTAATGGAAAATAATTGCCTTTTATTATCTAATATGTTAAAGCTATGTCGGCACCAAAAGGCAGTTTTCTAACCAAACGCAAGAGGTGTCGCAAAGATTGTCCCGCACCATCAGCGCAACGCGAGAAGGAAGATGTAGCATTGGAGTAGACGATGGGATATGGTAGAGAAATGTGAAGGTGTCAGTGCGGGCGTTTGTTTTGAAGAATAATGAGATGCGGAGCACGGGTTCACTACTTGCCTTAAATTACAGAATAGTCGTAAAAAGGGTTATATCATACAGGCATTCCAGTCTACTACGCACGGAAAGCCGGAACTGATAACAGTGGTAGGTTGAACAATGGTTGTCACATGCGTTTGGTGTCCGAGCGTCCGATGATATGGCTTGCTTGGGTCACATGATAACCGATAACGAGATGCGCGTCGTGCACCCCCAGGAGCGGTGGCCAGGCCCAAGAGAAAGTTGTTCTGTGGTGTATTATATGTAGACCATCCCTGGGCCGGCACTACTGTATGTTGCCCTTACAGCAGGAGAAGATCCCACCCCGTTGGTTGCTTGCTGTCGGCCCGGGGTGGCTTAGTCCAGACCGGTTTTGACTTGTGGCTGACATAAGTCGAGAGGAAGGCTGCGTTGTTTCAACAGGAGGTCGACCCCGGGAACGTGAAGGAGGATAGGAATGATTGGGATGCAGAGTTGCTGTAGGCAGACTAGGTCCTGCAACCTTCGAGTTGGAAGCCGACAAATTGTCGTTCGAACGCACTCTGGGATCATTGTTGGTTGGCGGTGCAACTCGAAGTGTGTGATCGGACCGGGGGGGTTGCTGGTGCAGAGACTGCCCTGCTAGGGGAATATCACGTTTCAAGTCGAGAGGCGCCCCGGGTGTTGCTGAGGTCGGCTGTCCAGTCTGGGATCGCCCACCACTCATAGACACCCCGCTATCTCGCTCAGGTGGGGTAGAATGTGCATCGATCACAGCATGTTTCCCAATGTTGCCTAATGGAAGGGGGCAATCCGTGAGAGGGAGATGTGGCTGAGTGGCAGTTGTCTCACCGCCTGTCCTAGTAGAAATATCCGTTTTGGGGTTTTGTGAGTCTCCCAGGAAGGTTTTTGGAGGCGAATCAGGCCCATTCAATGTGCCTCCCTGCTGAAAACCGAGGGTAGAGGAATTTGGTTGATCCAATGAGCCTCTCGATCGGACTTGGGCATGATGCCGGGAACGGGACGATTGAGTACGATCCATTTCGACTGGCCGAGAATGGGACTGGGGAGGAGGCATTGTTGCGGCAGTACTATGATATTGCAAGAAACAAACCTTGTTTCTCCCGGAGGGATCCGTACGACCTTGCTCGTTGGGCGGTGCTATCGTGTTGGTTTCGTCGGGAGAATGTGTTGGTACGGGGGGAAGCCCCGGGACGGGACGTGTTTCAAATCCACCTGAAGACTCGCTCCAAGGTTCTCCTGTCGGATTGGGCGACGGCTTTCTTGGTTCAGGTGCTATCCGTACTATGAATGTTAGAAACGAAAACGCCCGTGAACTCAATGACGGCGAAGAGAAGATGGATGGGACCTTACCAGGCCTTGTGGTAGACTCACTGGGTGGCTCCCCATGAATCCTCGTTCTTGGTCCCTCTTGCGCTATAGATGATGGAGACGAAGACATGACATCCACAGTCAGTTCAAATGGTGATGAGAAACGACGAAGGAATCACCAGACGGCTGGACGAGACCTTTGCGATCACCTGGCTTGGCAAGAGGGTTATTTTCACCCGTTTCGTGGGTTGGGTCAAGTTGCGGACGGGAAGATATGCGCGTTTGCCCGCTGTCTCCCCCATCACCTCTCGGCAGTCTCGAGGGAGGGTCACCGCCAGCCTCTCGCGGTGTTCGCGTATTAGGCAGGCAGTCCTGAGAACCCGGAGTCACAGCTGCGGCATGGGGCTGCCCGACTGGTCGCATCGAATTAGACGGTTTGATTGGACCAGGAGGCATTCCGCCATCTCTATGGGCCATTTGAGAGGTAGTAGGCGCAGGTGTACGGGATGACATGGAAGGGGACATGGAGGGTGCAGTTCGGATTTGCGAGTCACCCACCACGTTTGAAGGTCGCGGCCGGTGGTCCGCACTGGAGATTGTCGAAGGATTGGTTGACGATACTCTGGTGATATGTTTGGGTTGGCTTTGTGTCGTAAACGACGTAGGAGGTGGAGTGATTGAGCTTCCCGTCCTAGCTAACGATGGCGCCGAATCCGAAGGACGCCCTACTTTTCCTCGAGATTTGCTGGCATCAGGAAGACTCACAGAGGCAGAATCCGACTCGCGGCCGAAGGAAGTGTGTGTCCGTTCGATGGTGTTCTCTGGAAGGGTTTGTGGATAACGTTTGTCGTGCCGAGTATAACTACTCGGGGGAGCTGGCTCGGCTTTCCTGCGTGGGTCGTACGGATCAGTCGCAGAGGTTTCTTGAAGCGCATGTTCTTCTGACGCTGTTGTCCGCTTTCGCTGCTTTTCCGAAGTTGGTGGCTCCGGAGCTCGCAAGGCTTTACCCTCGGCTAACGTGTTTTCTTGGGTGCGAGACTTGCTCCTCCACATGAGGTGCGGCCCAGATCCAGGCTGAGGCGGGGAAGGGGACTCTGCCTTGGTGATGCCATTTTCCGCGGGTGAAGCCGGCCTATGCGAGGGAGTCGAGCGGTTTGAGTGATTCTGCCCATCTGGGTCTGATTTTCCTTTTCCTTCGTCTAAAGAACGTGAGAATTCAGACGGAGCCAGACCATGCGTGGTCTCACCTACAAGGATACCACGATGTGTTGGCATGCGGCTAGACATTGTCTTCGTCATGGCTGAGGCCACGTGAGCTGTCGACGAAGACATAGGGATACCCGGTTGGTCAGAAAGTGGCGCAGGATGGGTGGAGGGTTTAGAAGACGGCTGGACGGTAGTAGTGAGATCAACTTGAATGGACCGAGGAGGGTCAATTTGAGGGACTAGAGGTTTGATCTTTCCCCCTTGTCCTTCTGTTGTTTGGGGACCAAGGGATGCATTGCTGCTGTTATCTTGTGATTTTCGCGTAGGCGGTACGTTTCGTGTCCGAGATGAGGATGAAGGAACGTCTTTCCAAGCGGATATACCGGATGGATTGGAGGATGATACGGGCTGCGCAGCATCACCTTGTCTGCCGTCTTCACCAACGGGAGGCTACCGCGCGGAGCGATACTGGTAAGGACAACAAACGTCAATACTACAACAATGTGAACTCTCACCTGGCCACCCCGAGAATTACCCCTCGCCACTGTTTGATGACTGCTTGATTCTGCCACTGGGACGGCAGTTGTTCGACGTTCCGCGGGTCTAGGACTCCTCGTCCGCGACTGTTGACTGGGGACGGCCGCGGGCCTAGCGTCTGGGGCACCGTCGATGCGTTCACGTGGAGGGTTATTCCTGAGCATGTCTGAATAAGAGTGTCGCCCTCCCGGCGTCGCTCCACTGGTCGCTCGACGGGACCCCACAGTTGCCGATTCGTTGTCATTCCGGGATAAATCCCTAGAGGAGGCCGTGATATCATTCGATCCCGAGACGAGGCCAGATTGAGAGGGCTTGTTGGAGGGACGTGGGGTGTTCGGCAGCGCTCTCCCTGGCGGCAATTGAGGCCATGAGTCGTCATGTGGCCTACTAGCGGGTACCATGAAGAAAAATTACGCTGGATGAAGGTGACTCAGAGGAGGCTGAAAGGGCCGAAATACCCCCTCACATCGCATCACACTGATTCCTCGCGGCAGACTGCATGCTCGGCGCCGCCCAACAGTGCTGTTCATGTGCCTACCCTCGCGTGCCAATCCTTCGCCCCCCAAACCGGTGATGGATCGCCTCAAAACGGTACATGTCGAACGCCAATAATCATGTCGGGGAATTAAATCGATGGAAGCCACATGTTCTGCGCAAGGCAGGGTCACAAACGTGCCTCGTGTGAGCAGGGGTGTGAGCGGGACATGCGTTCGAATCGAAACTTACAGACCAGTAGCTTCAGAGGTTTCAGTTTCGAGGTTGAGAGCATACGTTAGCTTCGATGAGCAGGGTGACGCATCCAACAAATAACTTATATGGGGTGCAATTGAACGTTGAACGTTGAACGGCCCGTGACAGAAAATAAGGTTAGCACGTGACACAGTGTACAGCGCTATCCTATCATATTCCGAATCTGACTATCGTAGGACCTACCACGCATTGATTGATCGAAGAAACGTGGGTGAAAGGTGCTATCAGAACTACAAGCCAACGTCAACCGTTCTTGGGTCCGTGCCTAGCAAGCAACAACGCGAACTAACCTTTTTCGGATTACAAGGTGATGGACTGGATGCTTTACAACCTCAAGCGGCAAGCCTCAAGAATGATAGATAATGGTTCATGTACTAGCACGGTGGTCACCCTGAAGTGCTCCCCGAGTCCGGGAAAGTATGGAGAGTACCCACCCATCTCTTACGTGCCTCATTCGGCTGATTTTATGAAGTTACTCAGATCTGCGTTACTTATACATAGAATGGCTAATAAATAGTGGGCAGAACCAAAATAAAGTAAAGGTACGAAATGGTTTGCGAGGGAATAAAGAGTCATGCTAGGAATGTTATGTTCAAACGCAGCTACTACGTAGCTTCATTTTCTCAACTGCAGCCTCAAGGAAGGTCCGATCAGAGAGCCTGATTAATTCTGTTCGTGACCGTTCATCTGCAAGTCATGGTTACAGCACCATTTGGGCCGTGTTGAGGCCCCTCGGGTGGCAAAATCCTTACCACAATATCGGGAACGGGAGGCGCAGATTGGCGTAAAGGAGGGAAGGACTTCATCGAAAGGGGACGGCCGGGATCTTGAGAATCTTCGTGAGTTTCAGCCCTTCGAATCCCTATGGTAGCGTATTGATCTAAGGCCGTGGTAACCCGGGGACCATAGCAAAGAGTGAGGTTAAGGTTGATGGGGGCGAGCGATGTGACCAGGTTGTGTTACAGCGATTCTGTGTGTAAAGAGGCCACCGTGGCAAAGTCGCTGTGACCGAGGGGGAGGGAGCGTCGGCATGGAGCCAAATATGACAGAAGGGGGTGGCTTTTATGGGTTCCGTGTTTCTGGACCGGGCCACTATCAGAGGTTGGAGGAAAATGGTGCTAGTAGTATGAGATGGCGGAAGTGCCTTGCATCGCACGGGTAGCGGCTACGTCTGGCAACTTAAGGGGAAGGGTGCGAGAAGGAAACGACTTTTAACGAGGCATCGGACGAATAACCAAGTACGGTGGGAGGAGGAACAGTGGGCGAAGTGGCAAGGTGAGTGTCTGCGGCCGAATATGATTGATGACTTTCGATGGTACACAGTGGATATGACCGTGGATCGGATAGAACGTCGGCGTTATCGTCGGTGGAGGAGGAAAATGCAGTTGGGGCTGCGTCCGTGTCTTGATGCAAAGCCATGTAACTATGGCGTATTTTACGGAGAATATCGATGCAAAGACGGCCGTCGTCCCCATTTTCCCTTGCGTGTAAAACGTTTTCATTCCACAAGGCACAAAAGTCGTTCTGCAGGTCAGGAAGCGTGTCGCGTATGTTGAATCGGGTATGCGACGAGATAACCCATGGCGTCCAGGAACCAGAGCTAATTGACTGGCGAGTGAGGTGGATCAAGATAGAAAGTAACGCGCTATCCCCATGGACGACAACATCCCGAAGGGCACGCTCCGGTGAGCCAAAGACGTCATTGGCGAGCGCAAGCCAGTGGTCATCGCGTTCCCGTACAGTAGCAAGGATGCTAGCGACAATCCACCGCATAGGCTCGGAATCAAGCCCAGCCTTTCCGGTACACCAGCGGGTCAGGGCATGGCCCGTCTCGATGGATTGCGGTACCTGACTCCAGAGCGGTTCGAGAATGGTTTTAGAGGGTGCCTCGGGTCCAAAAGTCGCATTGGCCACGTTCAGGCAGGTGATAAGTCCATCGCTTTTGGCTGAATCGGAAAGAGAATCTGATGAGAAAGTGCGCCGTAAGAATCCATATAACGCTTCTCGGATCTTCGTTTGGACTGGGAAAGGGAGAGGATCTTGATATAACTTGGATTTGCAGAACCCAGGGATGGCGTCGAAGAACCTTCGCAACGCGTCATCGTTGTCCATGGCGAGTAAAGCCCGCTCTACGACTAAGCCGTCGATCTCCGATGACGGTTCTCCTGCCACATCTTCGACTTCTGTCCATTTACCCTCTACGAACCCATAGCTATAACGGACGCTCAGGTCATGATAGCGTGTCTTCGCATCGGCGCAAAAGCTACGAAGGGGTTTTATGTAAGTGCAAAATTGGAGCACTATTCTTGACACCCCAAGATATAGGCGCAAAGCAGATGGGGAAAATGGAGTGTAGAACAGGTTCTCTGGCCTGAGGATCCCATCCACCGTAACAACTGCGTATCCACTCATAGCAATCGCGACCCACCAAACCACAGCACCGAAGGCAACACGATTGAGATTGAAAAGATAAACAAGGCCGCCTGCCAGGAAGAGGAAGATGGAAAAGTGTAGATAGAGAGGCGATAGGCCAGCACCCCAAATAGCATACGGCCCCAGAGCGCTTTCAGCAAAGATCGCACGGATACGCGCTCGCTGGTCTGGGGAATAGCGTGGATGCTGAGTGACCGTGATGTATCGATGTGCCCAGTGCTTTCCTAGCGTCGCCACGGTGGCTCCCGTGAGACTTATAGCTAAGCTTAGGAACCAGAGTGAGTTGACCCAGATAGCATATTTCGGTGGAGAAAATGAAGGCGGTTTGGCCAAACTGGATGGGATCGTTGGATCAGACAGATTTGCGCTGGCGAACAGTTGATAGATGTTTTCCAAGTAGAAAGCGGATGTATCTTGTGAGTTTGGTTTGAGGTCCGGGATAGAGACTGTAAGCAATACACCAACGGTGGCAGCGAATAAACCGGTCTGTGTCCTCCTGCTTATGTGCGCAGTTACATGAGGTGTTGACATGAGGACTCACAAAAACGAGGGTGCCATCTGCATCTTTCTGACAGCGTTCGGTTATCTTGTTGTCGTCCTCTTGTGCAATCTTGCAGTACATGGAGTAAAGCGGCCACGAGCTGTCGCCATAGTTGAAGTTCTGTTGGGGTAACTGCAACGGCGGACTCGACGCCGGCTCTGACTCGGGTTGGTTGTTGCGATCATCTCCATCTGTAGTACACGTTGGTGATCAAATTTTGCACGGGAGCAGTGCCAGTGGCTACGATACCTATTCTGTCTCCACTCTCGATATCTGGCGGAATGCTTGGGGCGCCTGGCATTGGAGGAGTATGGCAGGGTATGGGGCGAAACTGAAGGCTAGGAGGGACCTCGACTGGGAGAGCACTTGAGGCCCGGCCGTAGCCGCACGGAGAACACGAGGTTGACCTGGCAATCGCCGATTCACAATAAGATTGACACACTGGACGTACAAACGCATATGGCTAGGTCACGGTGCTAACGCAAGCTAAGAGATTGGCTCGGTATGGATGGTTCATTATAGTCATAGGTCTCTACACTTTAAGGACGAATCCTTAGTGAGAAATAGGGTAGTGCGTTTGTGATCGAGCCTTATCTAAGCGCCTGTTCGTTCCGTGGCGCACATGCCCTTGGCCCTGGCGTCTCTCCCCCCAAATCACGTCCACATCCGAGTCCCTCCTCCGCGCCGCTAACCAACTCGCTCCTGTACAGATTCCTCTGGGGAATCGCGCTGCTCCCGCTCGGCGTCGACACGATCCCCCAGGACCTGAACGTTCTCCTGATCGTGCCGCCACAACTCTTTGCGCTGCTTTCCTGGGGGCAGTACTTGTACTATGGCTCCGTCGCATGCTCGTGCACGCAGTGCACCATTGAGTTTAGCGGCACTCTGGTTCTCTATGGCCTAGGCTGTGCTCAAGGCAGGGATGGTATTGGCTCTCTGCATACGCGTATTCTGTTCAGCCACTGCATCTGCTGTGACCCGGTATATTGGAGGGGCTCCATTTATTCCTCGTGCATTAACTCAAAGTGGCTGGTGTGTGGCGGGTGTCGTCGGATCTATAGCCCCAGTATATGATATAGACGTGGCCCTTCCGCGGGCAAGGCCGGCGTATAATTCTTTGGCATCCTTGACATAGCCCCGATCTTGGCGGCACCCCTGTGAGTACTGCACTCCAGTAGTCCATTAAATGTGACCGAATCCCGATTGAATATGATATAGACCATAACGTTTCCTTTCCACTTCCACGCCACGCCAGTCCATCGAGAGAACCTAGTTCTACGAGATCCACGAGTACTGCGCCACCTCTGCATTTCGCTCCTCGTCATGACGACTCACATTCTTGGCGGCGTCTTCTCCATCCTCTCCTTTGTTTTCAACACCAAGTCGACGTCGAACATTTTGCCTGTCGGTGTGCCGGACACGTGGTTCGGATAGGTCATGAACGTCCTCGTGCTGGTGTTGGCTGTGATTCTCAACCCGCCGGCCAAAATGGACGCAGAGCGTGAGGAGCATAGGTCATGCGACGATGCCCATGATAAGCCAACATGACTGGTCGTTATGCCTGCAACTGCGGTTCGAGACAATGAGAAGTAATCCAATGCAACCGACATACCTTCTATAGACTTGAGATGTAGTGAAAATCCTTGTCATTGTCTGAGTCATCGACCGATAATCCCCAGGCCAACGCCTCAACCGCCACTTTCCCCATTTTTTCGGCACTCCCCGACACCACCGCGTCATCCCCGCCACCACCACCATCGCACTACAGACCTTTCAAATTGTCCTACACCTCTTTCTCTTCTTGTCTGAGGAAATGGTGGGATTGGTATCACCGTTAACTCGCATGCGCTCGAGATCACCTCCTTGTGCAAATGATGTCTCCCTAATATCCTCACGCCGCTCCCACGTGTGATGCGAGTTAACATGAAGGTCAAGGGCGAGGCCGTCTAAGGGTGCAGGCTGCGGGGAGGCATCGGGCGAGCGGTCAGGGGTGGGGAGAAGTGGGGTGGTGAGGTGAGCGGTGATAGGCATGTGAATGGCCGAGGCAGAGCGGTGGCTGTCGATGTTACACAACGGATACGACAATAGCTCGGATAGAATGTCGGCATGACCCTCGGCAGAGTGAGGGAAGGCAACCCGGGCAGCGTCACGGTCTTGATGTAAAGCCGTATAACTATGGTGGATCATACGGAGAATATCGATACAAACAGGGCCGTCATGCTCGTTCCGCCTTGCGCGTGTAACAATTTCATTCCATAAAGCACAAAAGTCGTCCTGTAGCCCGGGGAGTGTGTCACGTATGTTGAAACTGGGTCGCGTCCACAGAACCCATGGCGTCTTGGACTGAGAGAGAATGGACTGGCGAGTAGTGTGGATCAGGATGAAAAGAAAAACACTGTCGCGGCCATGGGCGACAATGTCCCGAAGGGCACCCTCTGGTGAGCCAAATACATCACCAGCGAGCGCAAGCCAGCGGTCATCGCGTTGCTCCACAGTCGCAAGGATGTTGGCGCCTATCCGTCGCAGGGGCTCAGCAATATTACTAAGCCCAATTTTGACTGTGCACCAGCGTGTCAGAGCATGCCCCATCTCGACCAATTGTGGTACGTCATACCAAAAAGGTTCGAGAATGTATTGTGAGGGTGCCTCGGGTCCGAGTACCGCATGGGCCGCGTTCAGGCAGGTGATGAGTCGTTCGCTTTTGACTGATTCGGGGATGGAATCGGATGAGAGAGTGCGGTCTAAGAAACCATATAATGCTTGTCCGATTTTTCCCTGAGCTGGGAAATGGTGCGTGTCCTGATTTAATTGCGACTTACAGAATCCAGGGATGACATCAAAGAACTTTCCAAGTGCCTCATCGTCGTCCATGGCAAGCAAGGTCCGCTCTATGATCATCCCATCGATCTCCGATGACCGTTCAGACCTTTCGGAAGCCTTTTCTTCGATCTGTGTCCATTTACCTTCTACGAACCCGGAGCCGTAACGGGTTCTCAAGGCATGACAGCGTTCACTTGCAACTTTGCAAAGGTTGCGAAGCGGTTTGATGTAGTTGCAAAGTCGAAGTACCATTTCGGACACCCGGAGACATTCGCGTAGAGCCGATGGAGAAAACGGTGTGTAGAACAGGTTCTCGGGCATGAGTATCCCATCCACCGTGGAAGCCGCGTATCCAACCATGGCAACAAAGACCCACAAAACCACCGCACTGAAGGTAACGTGATTGAGGTTGAAGAGATAAATGAGGCCACCGGCCAGGAAAAGGAAGAACGAAACATGTAGATAGAGAGGTGTTAGACCGGCCCCCCAAATAGAATACTGCCCCAGAGCGTATTCGGCAAAGATTGCGCGGATTCGTGCTCGCTGGTCTGGGGTATACCGTGGGTGTTGAGTGATTGTGATGTATCGATGTGCCCATTGCTGTCCTAGAGTTGCCACAATGGCACCCGAAAGACTGATAGCCAAGCTCAGGAACCAGAGCGAATTCACCCAGACGGCATATTTCGGTGGAGAAAACGAAGGTGCTCTGGTCAGAGTGGATGGGATCGTTGCACCAGATGCGTTTGGGTTGGCTAAAAGTTGAAAGATGTTCTCCAGGTAGAAGGCGGATATATCTTGTGAGTTCGGTTTGAGGTCCGGGATAGAGATCGTAAGCAATGTACCGACGGTGGCAGCGAATAGACCTGTCTGTAACCTCCGGTTAACTTGCACAGTCAGGCCTGAGTTAACTCGAGGGCTCACGAAAACCAGGGTGCCATCTGTATCTTTTTGACAGCGTTCGGTTATCTTGTTGTCGTCTTCTTGGGCAACCTTGCAGTACATGGAGTAGAGCGGCCACGAGCTATCACCATAGTCGAAATTTTCCTGGAGTGGCTGGGTTGGTTGATTCATTGCCGCGCCCGACGGGCTATGGTTATCACCTATTGCGTATATTAATATTGGCGACCAAATCCAGCAAAGGAGAGACCGAGCAGCTGTCACAATACCTATTGTTGGCCCGCTTTCAATATCTGACAATGAGTGTTGAGTTTGAGACATTGAAAATTATTGGGAGGTAGGGGGCGTATTCAGAGCTTGAAAGGATCCTGGTGGCCCTTGGGATTCAGAACCGTAGCCTCACGGAAAACACGAGGCTGACATCGCGGTAAGGATGGAGCGCGGCGCTGTGGCAGTGCTGTCGGTGGCCTCGGAATCGGCCAGTCTTTCCTTAATCAAGCCCTTTTCGTACGTTCCTTATCCCTTTCGCCTTAGATCACTTGCTCTCCACTCTAGGACATGTTACATTAGCCTTGTGTCAAATGTCATTGCCACCGCCTCACCCCTGCGCCCGCTGTCGTTCGCTGTCGGGTTTCTATTCCCTCTACTGCATCATGTGTGGCATCCGTGTACTGTATATATTCCCCATTACCCAGGTTTGCAATCAGAGACCGCTCAATCCCCCTTTCTGTTCGCGTGCCCGCTGCGGCTGCCTCAAGTCTTACGCTCGATACGCTTCCCTTCCGCGCGTTCTCATTGTTTCGGGAACGTCGCCCTCAACCTTCCTCCATTGTGCGTTCTCGGATCCTTGGAACGTACTCAGAGGATTCACGGCATTACCACCGACTTTAGCTGCCGCGCTATGTGACATCCAATAATGCGGCGGAATATGAACTTGCTTGTCGATGTGACAGGACGGAGGACTGACGGAGGACACATCTGTGTTCCTGATAGTTCGATCTGGGGAGTGTGGCGAAGAAGTCGTCCGCAGGAAATGACTTCAAGCTATGTCGGCCAAATCCGCGTCAGGGACCTCTGACAATCCATGGTCAGCGGTTCCGGGTAGATGGGATGGCGTACGCATAGGTCTCCAGCAATCGTTGCCACATGTACGGCGAGCAGAACTGCACAGGGTCAGCCACGTAGTGGTGGTGACGGGTTGGGGCTAACAACTTCCTGCAAAAGTCATTGTTGTGGTTTCAGTTTCAGCTGCAGTGGCAGTGACGCACCCTCCCCTCCTTGGGCCATGGCCCCGTTCGTCACCGCCAATCAACTGCACAAATATAACCTTTTGACACTTTCGAGTAAACTTCCTTTATGTTGCAGACTGTGTGATGCAAAATGCGGGGCTGCTCTGAGTTGCGCCACGTGCCCACACGATTGGCAACACGACAACACGTGAGCTGCGGTGCGGTAGCGTAGTTGGCCCGGTTGGCCGTGTTTATCACTGTTGTTGGCTATTGACACACGGCGATTACTGTAAGTTAGGCTGACTACTGGCTGACTGTATGGTGTCATCTGTTGCGCGTGTTTTTTTCGAAAATTCTTTTCGACTGTACCACTTGATGTGGCAAGTATCTCACGACTTCACCATCACTAGAACGACCCGCTCGTGAGTTATAATCAGAAACCGGTCTGCGAAACTTCGACGCTGCCTCGCAGAGAGTGCATGCTGATTTTTTATCTATGAAGAAGTATTGCCGCGTTGTGTGAAGTAGTGGGATAGGACAATGCATCGGATGCCATTCATGACCCAGTATAACCCCGATCATCTGCCTCTCATGGATACCACTGTAGTGCTTCTGACGGTGGCGCCTCAGTCTCGCTCCCCCAGAGAGGGTTCTACCAAACTTGCCACCTCTCTTCCTTCCTGATTCAATTTTGTCTGGCAGCTGAGTGAATTAATACAGGGACTCGTCGCAAAACCAGTGGTCTGACACCGCGGTATTGACTATCTTATGCAGCCACCGCCAAGAACACGTTTTACCTTCGACGTTGGCCCTGGGGATAACCCAGTCACTTCTGGTCAACAGTCCAGCAACAGTCTTGAGCAGCTATAACTGGTATCAACGCCAAAAGATGCGTGGGTGCTTAATATGGGGACCAAGACCCCGTCTCATGATGACCAGGGTCCCCATCTTGCCGGTGAGTTTTATGCTACCCAGCATGCAGCGGCGTCCGGTTCTCACAATAATTCCTCCCCCATCTCGGAACATATCAACTTTGCGGACATCACTGGAGACCTACAGCGAGGCACCCTTGGGACTTTCTAGGGCAGATAAATCGGAACAAAAGGGATCAATCACGTCTCATTGAGGTGGTGCCGCCCTTCGGATCGGAAGAAATGTAGTAAAACACGGCGCTTAGTAAGTTGGTTGCACAGCTTGCCTACAGCCCTCACCTCAGCCCTCTACCCCATTCAGCACCACCTTTGAACCAACTGGGCGTCACCACGTCTTTGTCACAATCCTGCGTGGCACCAGTCATATTCAAGATGTTATTCAATTGGACGCAGTCATCTCGTATAGTAAGTCCCACGTATTACCTGGGGGAGCTCCGTCCGAGTTATGACACCCTTCAGGTGAAGACGACGGGACAGCGCATTCAAAGAGTGAATGTCCACACACCACTGAGCTGCACCCTACATCCACCTTTACACCAGGAAATGTGTTTACTGACACTGCAGAGCCCTCTTCTTAGCTCCAGGTAGTATCATCTCAACAACCAGTCCCTTGGACAGGAGCAATTTGCGCCTTGAGGGAAACCACGGAGTCAATCTCAAGGCTAAGCCAAGCGAGCGACTGGTGAGACCCGCTTCCTAATTCGGAAGATGCCCTGTGCCCAATGCCTCAAGGTCGATTAAATTCTCCCAGGTGGTTACCATGTTTCGGAACCGTTGTTGAAATTTCGCGGCCAGGGATGGAAGAACGTGGCTTGTCTTGGGTGTTCAACGCACGACGGTGCCACACGCACCAAGAATTTACCTTATCCTTTCTGTGTGACTGTGTCTTTGGTTGGGGTCGTGCCATCACGTGCCCCTGTGCCCATTGCCCACTGCCCTGGCTTGCCTCTGTTCGTACTTCTTTTTGAGTCGATACGGTTTCAAATTATCCTCTAGCTCGCGGGTTTCATCTCTTGCATGTTCCTCGTCACCACCGATATCAACGCTAAGGTGAACAACTTGTCCTTCCCCTGCGACTCCTGAAACATGTTTTTTTTTTCCTCCCTCGGCTCTGGTTTCCTATTCCCATTGATCCCTGCGTTTGCTCTGGCGAGGGTGTTCTTCATGTGTGTTTTCCGATCACGGGGTCCATCTGGACGTTATAAATGGAATCAGGTGATCATTGAGGTGGCGAGGAGAGATGCGAGTCATCGGGTTTTTACCCAGGTCGGTGCTTCCCACCATGAACCGAGCATTACTGGAACTGATTGGGCACAGGTAGATACAGGATGGGCATCCTAGGAAGTAACAGACTAACAGTTCTCGTACGATGTCCACTGCTGTTATTCTTCAGCACTTGCATTCCCCTGGCTCTGTGCGTGCTGGAAGGCCAACATTGAAACCTCCTCACGGGTGCAGCTTGCACGGTGCTAACTATCCCGTCTTATCGAACTCTTGTGCGCTCAGTGCGCTCAAGCCTTTGTGGTATATCCTCTCAACGTAGCTCACGAAGGTTCGATCACAAGGATCAGGCGACTGTCGTTCCGTGATAGCTGGCACACCCACTCGCCATATTACGTTCTGGTACAGGACAGATCGTATGTGTTCTCGGATGACGACTATGTTAATCAAGATGGTGTCCATGGCGACATGGTGTCGTGATGGCGGCGTGCTCATTCCGTGTGGGAATGTGGCTATCAATCGGCACCTTGGACATCCGTCACCGCATAGGCAATGCAGGATCCATCGGTTTTGCGACAATTATGACGACGACGACTGGATATTTGTCATTGACGTCCTCTTCGAGATGGACCTTGGCTGTAAGCATCGAGCGCTTTTTGACATATGCGCATGATGAGTTTGAAACCTATCAGGCAGAATTAACGCCCTTTTCTCTGTCTAGCACCTATCGCGCCATATAATGATTTTCCGAGGTCTCGTGGCAAACGATCACCCTGGGCGTACGTCCTTCTTCTATGAAACCATCGCACATGTCAGGAAATTTTATCAACGCCCTCGTCATTGAATCTCCGTGGATGCCTACGCTAACTGCACCCTCGCACGCGACTTCCCTCCCTTTTCCGGCACTCACCCTTCTGCAACCGAGGCCTTCGTCCGTATGCAGCGCATTCTCTGTTGGCCCAATGTTGTGCTTGTAATCTATGGTGCTAGCGACGAGATGGGGACTCAGAGCTTCGGACGGCGATGGATTACGCCACTGGACGTGAAGTGCCACATACCACCCGACGATGCCATGGAATATGAGCTTTCCTTCTGAGTCACCAGTACCCACGGGCTGATAATGATACTAATCCCTAGCGCCAAACGGGAATGTTTATCTGTGCGCCTGCTTCAACTTCAGCAGTATGGCGATATCAGTCGGGAGGAATAACTAAACAAGAGCCTGCGACAAAATAGCTTTCGAGGGTCTTGAATGGGCATACATCGTGGGGCTTGCTATCTATAAGGAGCCCGCAGGCGTGTATGTACGCAGGGCACGTGACGCAGGCACAGGGAAACCTGAGCCATGGGGCGTTCGTCATTCGTGTGGGCGTGAGGTGCGTAGTATATCGGTTCTTGGCCCATATGTCCCGCGATCGAGACAACCATAGTGCAATGGACGCTTTTTGGTGAACTCCCGGTTTTGGGAGTTCACTCCTATACGACTATCACCATGTGGTGCGCGTGCGTACTGCGGTTCCTAGACCACTGTGCGTGTAACGATGGGTCTTCGTCGAAGCTGTAGTTGACGAAGCAAGGAGAAGCACACGGGAAAGGAGGGTTTTATACCTTCCAATCTTCGCCTCGTGTCTACATCACGATCCATCGTCTTGTCTGGAAAATGCATCATCCGCTCCGCCGGAGCGCCGAAGTCAATGCCGAAGTCGATCACTCTCTTCACTCATATTCCCTTTAGCAACCACGATCCGTTCCCGTCCCGCATCGATGCCGACGTCTTCCAGACACGTGGACGACACTCCTACAGGTCACGAAAAACATCTGCAACGTCTAGTACGTCCCATGGTTTGTTGCGCGCACGATACACCTGACCACTACTTAGCATATATAATCGCATCCTCAGAGCCTGATGTCTCTGAAATGAGGGGCTTGTAAATTACACCTTGACTATCTCCGCTTGGGCGAGACACGCTTTGCTGCCTCACGCAGAGCATGCTCAAGCTGAGTTTGATTGGCTGATGTGATGTTGCCACACCCCCTACAATAGAAACAATCGTCAACAGTATGACGACGTCCAGGCCTCAAGTTATTAGCGCGGTGCACCGATTCTTGGAACTGGGACTATATCATCCCTCTACTATGTTCCGGCGAATCCGCTCGTCCACCTGACCTCTTCCCATGGAAAACGCAGGCGATGGAATCTCACCGTCTCACTCGACCCAGCACCAAGCCCTGTCAAAGTCTCCACCTCCCCCCAACAACACTCCACAGTCCGGTCTTGCTTCACGGACAGGAAATATCGCGTCTGGGTCTGTGAATATGCCCCAGGATAAGGATGATTCGACGTATCCTGGATTTCGTCTGGCAGTCAATCCACGGACGTTGCAAAAGGTGCCATCTTATGCGGACTTCACTAGGATGGCGCTTTCCCGTAATGACTCTCAGGGTGTCACGGGCGCTAATCCCACGGCGACCTCTAATCAACCATCGGGGAGCACGGATCCTCTTCTCGCAGGCAATCTGACAACCGCTGGTCCACTGGCGGGGTCCACGAGTCGTCCAAGGCCAACGAAGCATAAAGACACAAGCGAGCTTGAAACCGCGCCCAAGGCGCGCTCCTGGGGCTCCCAGGTGAGCCTAGCATTGTCGTACCACTTTGACGTGTGATCCTCACCAGTAATCCTCCGTTACAGCCCCTTAGTAGTACAGACGACGCGCGTGGTGTTGCTGTGCAACCCATATCCTCCTCCAAGTCATCTGACATATCCACTTCGAAGGAAGGCCATACACCACTGCGGGACGTAACGTCTTCGCGAGTGCCACAAGAGACTGGAAGCGATACTCCCTTCGGGCTTCCCAGAGCCGAAGAATTGGTCGAAGGGAATCAATCACCTCTCCTCAAGGCGGACTTATCTCGCGAAGGTAATACGATTAAACCCCACGCCCAAGAAGTCGATCGTGTTGCTTCCGCTCATCCGCCGCTCAAACCCTCCATCAATCCTACTCCTACTCTGGGCCAACCGAGCGCCTCTGTGTCTTTGTCACTATCTAGTTCAGCGCCGGCCATAACGAAGACAGGGTCAAGTTGGATGCGCACGCCCCACCGCGACCCTCGGGCTGGCATGTCCCCATCCGAATCACCACCCCCTCCCGATGAAGACAAAGGACGGACGTACCCGAACGAATCAAGTCACACGATGTCGCTCGCAGCCTCATCACGTGACTCCCGTTTTCTCACAGGGCACATTGCCTCCGCAGTGGACGTCGATTCGCTTTCCCTGCCGCAGAGCTTGGACAGGACCAGCCCCCGCACTCAAGGAAACGAAGGAGTTGAGCGCGAAGCTGAGCGAGCCGCGGAGGCTCTGACGTCGGATAAGAAGGGGGGAAAGCGGACAGCAGCGCCGAAGGAGCCCGAGATCCACCAGGAAGACCCTACCACTGATCCGTATAGTGCCCAGCGCGGTAAAACTGAGTCAAGTCCCCCGAGCAATCATACTCCGGATATCAAACGACACCCAAAAGCCCCACCACAAAGCTCCGTCGAACAGACGTCCTCGTCTAGCGTCAGTCGTGGGCGTGATCTGGGCGCGACACATCACCCTGACTCCAGCGAATTCGGAGGAAATACCGGACGTTCAGACGCGATATCATCGCTGCGTAGAACGGAAGCGTCAGCCACGCCACATGCGTTGCTTTCCACACAGAACCAAGCCAAACGTGCTTTCGGTACACCCTCTAACAATAAGCCGATAAGCTCTAGTACAAAGTACCCCCCGCGGCCCCCGACAGTCGTGGGAGACTCCCAAATCCAGTCCCGGACCACGTCTTCCCTCGTGTCTGCGCCAAATACTCCCATAACCTCTCGAGAAGATGAAATGGAGGGAGAAACGCGCCCTGGTACCGTCCCTTCGCCAAAACCCATGCAATCTGTCAGGCAGCCTGATTCGACCACTGGTCATCTCGCGTCCCAGAATGCACCTCCTATAAAAGCACCGCCAGAGACTGGCGATGATACCTCCTCGAGACTTCCGGACCATCACCATCTCACGGAGACACATAGCCCTTCCCTTGTACAAGTCGGCGCTCCTCAAGAACATGTTGAGAATAAAGCCCATGCGGAACGAAGTGATCGTGCCCAACTATCTGGTAAGTTATCCTTCGTTTCTTTAGACCGAATTTTGACACCCATGTATTTCCTATCGCTCATAGCACACGCAGCACCATCTATCATCAAGGTATCATCCAACATGGGGAAGGAACTTGGATCGCAGGCACAGCCTGGACAGGCCATTTCGCGACCACAATACTCCCAGCGCGAAATTGGTGGAATAGTGCCTAACGAGCAACGTCGCACGGATCCTTTGATAACGAGGCAGGCGGAGATACCCTCCTCTGAACATGCCGCTCCCACCGAAGTTGCCTCTTACCCACACTTCCGACAAATCCTTGCGTACGTTCCGGTATACCCAGGGGAGGTTTACAACCCTGAACGTGCCCCACCTCCCCCTCCGTACCAACCGAGTCTGTCTCCGGGGGTCCCAGTTGCCCAAGAGGGGGCCCCATCAAGATCGGGTGCCAGAATCCCTGGTGAGGACGATGAGCCAAAGAAACTGCCTGGTAAAACTTATCCCATCTTCTCTTCGGCACTGTTGAACTCACCGGTATCTTCGTTTTTTCACCCATAGCATCACTAGTGCTGGAAGCGCCACACCATCCCGACGACCAAGGTCATATGGACCGCTCTGGAGAAGTCAAACAGCTGCTCCTTCCCACTAGAGAAGACGCTGTTGCAGCTGTATGCCCTCCCCCGGACCATTCTCAGTCCGTCGAAGTGTATCGCAGCGACCGTTCCCACTCACCGCACGGCGTGAGACAAATAGGTGCGCTGTCAAGCCCCAAGATATTGGATAGAAGTAGATCTGGTAGTTCCGTGGAACAATACAATGAGACAGCTTCCCAGAAGGCCCATGACCCGCCAACTATCATTGTTCAGCAGGAGGTCGAGTCTCGTGGAACGGGTTCGTTCGATGACGAAGACCGTGGGAGAAGACCACGTGCAAAATCGGATGAGGACGGACGGCCAGGACAGAAAGATGATGACGCACGGGGATCACAACATTCACAAGTGTCATCCAAACGAGTACCAAAAGTGGTACTAATACCACCAACACCACGCGTATCAGTAACACCAGAAACGTTCGGTGACATACCACCAGTACCCACGCCACCAGTTCCCGTGCCACCGGCACCCACCTCACCACCGGGACCATCGGGACCGCCAGCACGGCCAGCAAGTAGCCTGCGTACAGAAAGCAGCCCAAGAAGGAAGAAGAAAGGTATACTTCGTATGATTTGCCCCTGCTTGGGGTGAGCAGACCGATGACTGTAGTCATACCACTTGTCGACCATTTCCGTGAAGCGAGGTACATTATGACGATGTTCCGACACATGAACCAGCAATCGGTGCCATGGCATTGAACGTCGTTTTCTTTATTCCCCGTTGACCAAATCCGTCGTGTACACATGGACTGGTGTTGGGTGCAAGCGCGGAAACAGAATCAGGTAATCAATACTAGCTAAGTAGATGAGATAACCCGAACTTTGATCAACATGGACTTCGTACGTTGCCAAACGTTCAGTTGCAGCAGAGAGAATGGCGCTGCTAGGAGAAGCCAAATCTCGGAGAGATCATGTCGTGTCTGGGAGATCTGAGTCTTTGCAACAGGGCCTACCATATCGAAGCCTAGTCAATAACTACGGGGACGTGATAACTATCTCCGAGTCACCATGGCCAGAGAAAATCCACCTCTACATGTGACCGGCACTTGCCGGTTCTGCGCTAAATCCATCAACTTACCATAAATAAACCAAGCTAGAAGCCAACTGTTGGCCTAGTTACTGTCACTTCCGTGTGATCGCAACTCGGAACCTGACTCAAAACGGCTTAAAAGTTATGAATCCACCTGACGACACATGGTCCACGGAGGGCAACATGGGCGAGCAACACCGCGTCGTGACTGACCGTGCTTCAAGTCGCCAAGTCGCCAACCTCAAACCTCCGAGTGCCGTCGGAGCTCGAAGGCCCTAACCATATGCAAAATGCCACGCCAATCAGTAGTTGCTGAAGCGCTGAAGCTGAAGCCCATGACCCTGACAATGACCTAACACACACACTGTAAGTCACTCGGAGTCATTGACCTGTGCTCCGCAGCTCAATTCAGTACTTAAAGGGTCGACGGCTTTCTTCATTTTGCCGACTAAACTCGGTCTAGCCGATCACCAACTGACACCGCCTGACACCGCTGACAAGCTAAGGGGCTTGCCGCGTCGCTTTTTTTGCCAGAGGTATTTATACTGCATCCGTGTCCCGCTGCGATGAAAGGCCGTCACGTCCCCTCATGCCCATCATGCCCCGTTCTGCACGTCACAGTGAAACGACCGTCCCGATGATTGATTCTGATGACTCGCTGAATGATAGGGGAGATTTCGGCACCCAGGGATGCTCAGGACATGTTACCAGGCTGCGGCGTGGAGAGCATAAGAGAATCTCCGGTGCGTGATTCGTGGATTATTTCTTACTGGAAAACAAGTCCTGATTGTGGAGGCATGACGCAGGTGCTGGCATCGGAACTCCTCAGCTCCCGCATCTAGTTGACGGCCGTACAGATGAGAAATCAACCGTTCTGCTATCTGAAAGCGAATCCCGTGTCCCTCCGTCAAGTTCTGGTTCCATTAGATCTCGCTTCGTGGGTCGACTCGGAGCTAGCATGCGTAGTTTACCATCTCTGCGCACCATTCCCAGCTGGCGGAGTAGTCTTGTTCCCGATGCACACGAGACATACGCCAAAATCGAACCCCGATATGACAGTGAAAGTTCCGACAGTCCCAGCCCCCCACATCGTTCGTCTGGTATAAGGCCAAACCGACACACTTCATCCGGCAACCGATGGCGCTCCTCTCTTCGTCGCCGACGCCACGAGAAGCTCACCAGAAGCCCGAACGACGCCTTACACGCCCCCATATCTTATCCGAGTTTCCTTACACGCTTTCCACGCATGAAACCCGAACGTCATGACCCCGATCGTAGCTCCAGCAGCTCGCTCGACACCCATCGATCATCTTGCGATAGCCACATCCCGTTCCCCTCAGTTTCCGAGGAATCACACCCTTCCCCGCACTCTCCCGACGCCCTCGCGGTGTTTCAGATCCCGCCAGACAAGGGCAAGACACCACTTTTTAACTGTTTTGGGAAACATCACGATATCTCCGACGACGACATTCGAGTCATGTTTGCAGAGGCGGCCAGCGACGGGACGGGTTCGAGTACGAGTGAAACCTCTACGTCTGTGCTCCCTTCACCCGGACGGCGCGGCCTTCTTACTCCCTTGAGGCGACGCGTCAGTGCCTTGGCAAGCTCCGTGGTGCGCATTCGACGCAAGTTCTCGACCGTCATTCATCAGCGCCGCCACTCCCCCAACTCCACCCATGATGACAACGATCCTGAAGAGTACGACATTCCATGCCTCGCATACATCACATGTTTGTGGTAACTGCGACACGTCGGCGACGTTTTGGCTGGTCCAACAACTATAGTTATGTTAAATATATAAGCTGTGCTGTACATATACTTCGAGGTCAGAGACCTGATGTGCCCTAGGACGTTTCTTTAAATTTCAGATGACCTTTTCCCCTCCCATCCCCGTCCTGGAATCGTCTTGATCTGTACACTGGCTCTCGATCTACATGGTAAGTGATAGACTCGGCGCAGAGGATAATCACCAACATAAAGTACAGGCAACAACCGTCCGGGTTTCAGATAGTGTACTGGGACAACACGTTTGGACAGGGACCTGAGTTACCCGTTTCAGGAACACTGAGCCTTCACAGCGTCCAAATACTGTATCCTCCAACGGCGTGTCCACACCGATTCAATCAATTAGGCCGTGACCTGACGTATTACTGGCCTGCTCTTGGTTCAGGACTATTTCGGCTTACTGGCTCGAACCGAGTCACTTGGTACTTTCATATATCAGTATGAGTGGTCTTGGCCGCGGTGCATGGCCTTACTGTTATTACAGCGACAACAAGCATGCAACAGGCTACGAAGAATCAGCGCATCATTGTTCAAGGCAGCACAGGGCATATTGCATGTGACGCGTTTCCTTTGAACTAAACAGTGCGACGACGCCACCAGTAAGGAATGACCCCAGCCTCGGTCTAGTATGTCACTGAGGTCTACGTTCGAAAGCTACCACCAATACCACCCGCCAAGGAATGAGGCCAGCTGTGTGTGTGCGGGCCACCAGCCTCGTGGGCAAGCCGATGTGAGCCACAGGCCGTTCGTTATTTGCGTGGGCGTGTGGTACTCTACTGCTCCTCGGCGCATATACCTGCCATTGAGGTAGTCAGACGCATTCGGGCGAGCTAACCGGTTTCGGGAGCTCGTTCGTGCGCTAATGTTACTACTGTATGGAATGCCCGTGCTTGGTTCTCGGATGGACACTTACGGTACCTGCAACGAAATGTTCACGTCGGTACTGGAAAGTAGCTCATCGCTTCTTGTCGCGTCCATCGGCTTCAAAGTCCCAATTCTGCGGAGACAGTGCAGACCGCATGCGCAATGAACGCAAGAGAAGGGAAAGTGAAATGGGCTTGAAACGGTCACTGTGAATGCTCAGTGCTGTAAAGCGTGCACACGCTGTGGCCTCGGAATCGGCCATTTCCGACCACGTGACGGCTCCCGAGTTGCCCGAGCCCGACGACGCGACACAAGCAACGCCAAGTCAACATGTCGAGTTTCTCACGCACTTCCTCTCCTCCTCATCCCCTCGATCCTCCCGTTTTCCCCACCTCCCGCCTTCGTTGTCAGCAGATCGGACCCAGGCCACATATAGTCAAGACGTTCCGCTCGCCACTCACCAAGCCTCTTCGGCTGAAGAGACTCGGATCGCCCATATCGGACCGGCCAACGACAAACCCGAAGACGACACCGCCCCTCGTTGCACGCGCAGTGCGCTGCCCTCGCCGACCGTCCCGAGGTCTGGACCGATAAAGAATGATTCGGAGTAGAAGGATTCGGGTTCCGTTGCGTATCTTCCCCTCTTTATTCTAGCTCATTTTCTTTTCATTTTTCGCTTTCTCCATTAGACTTAGAGGTCGGCGTCGATTACCGCCGGACCATTCTTCGTTCCCGTCGCCTTGTGCTCAACGTCGCACCCTTCGCGACAACTCATAAATTTTCGACATCGTTTCCCGCTTCCATACGACGCCGCGCAGCCTGTCGCCGGCTCAAACGTTCGTTTTATTTTCTCTTTCTTCTTACTTACTTCGCGCATAGAGTAGCCGTTGTAGTATAAATACCCTGGTCTGGCCTTGTCAATATCAGATCAGGATAGAAGGCAACCGCGGCCTCATTCCCCCTCATTTCCGTGTGATCCCCGACTGTGTAACGACTCGCGAGCCCGCTGCGCCGCGACCATCTTTCTCTATTCTCCGTTCTCTGTTCTCTGTTCTCTTCGCTTCGTCTCACGTCTGTACCCCTCGTCCTCGCTCGCCCTCGCCCTCGTCCATTCCCGCCGTCATCGCTCGCCCCTGCCCTCATCGTTCGTCATCACCATCGCCTTCGCCATCGCCGCCGCCTCATCACGTCAACACGCCGGCGTTCGACACCAACACACCGGCATCTACGCTTCTCCCGGTCTTCATCTGCGCGTTCTCGAATCTTCGGGATCGCGGCCTTTCTCCCTCTCCCTCCCTCTCTTGTCACCTGGGGAACATCCCCGAACTCGGCACGCAGGCACCGTTCTGCATTACAGTGCTGTGCCGGGTGACGGATTTACTGCCAGTGTATACCCTCGTCAACTCGTGTCTGGGTCATGATCCCACGATCTTGTCATACGCACCTCGTGGCTTTGATGAAGAACTGAAGCGCTGAAGCTGAAGACCACAATAGATTAATATTAGTGCCGAAATTACTCAGTGCTACTGTACTGTAGGGGTCACTGTATCCGATCCTTTTCCGTCCCCCTATGTGTTGACATCTTCCATTGAGCGCCACACATGCTTCCGCTTCAACCCAGTGGCTGTGGACACGTGACCAAGGCTCCGTTCACAGTTGACGTTCACCCCGATCTTGTGTTGGCTACGTGAAACTCTCTACCACTGCTTAGTATACGGAAGCTTTCATCTACCCTGACGTCTTCGGCTTTGAAATGGGTGAGCTGGAATCTGAGCTAAGCTCCAATTCCACGAGACACGTTTGCGCCCCTGCCTCGCATAAAGCATGCTGAGTCTGATCGATCAAATGCTTGACATCTTGTTTATTTGGTCGCCCAAGCGAATTGCGCTGCTTTGAAGACGATTTGCTAACCCTTTTATGGGAGAATAAACAGCGCCCTCACCACGTACAGTTCCCAAACGGGCTCACGACCACGCGCTGGCAGCACGCCTCACGTTATCAGCACGGTGCACCGATCCTTGGAACGGGGGTATATCAGCTTGCAATGCCACATCATCCCAGCGAATCTGTTCACCCTCCTCACCTCAGAATTGAATATTTTCACTTCTCATGGATAGGATAGACGATAACACGCCACAATTTCACTCATCCCGACAAAATGCTTTGCCAAGGTCACCGACACCCTCTGACAACTCTCCACAGTCCAGTCTTGTTTCGCAGTCAGGAACCGTTCCAAAGACATTGCAAAAGGTGCCATCTTATGCGGAGTACACTAGGCTGGCACTTTCCAGTAAAGACCCTCATGGTGTTCCGGATGCCGCTTCTAATCAACCGTCGCGGAGCACCGAGCGGTCCGAGCCTCGTCTTACTGATAATCTGACGACCGCTGATTCCTCGCCGGCGTCCACGAGCCATGAAAGGACGTCGAAGAATAAAAAAGACATGTCGCGGTCTCGAAGTGGCCAGGTGAGACCTCATACTCGCGTTGTACTTGTCTGTGATCCTCATCAGGAGCTCATCCTCCGCCCCAGCCCCCTACTAGTGTAGACAATGTGCACGGCGTTACTGCACCACCCATATCCTCCTCCAAGTCATCTGGCATGTTCGCTTCGAAGGACGTTCCTACGTCATCCCGGAACGCACCACTCACGCGAGCGCCACAAGCGACTGGTACTGATCCCTCCGGTCTTCTCTGGGAAGAAGAACTGGGGGGAAGGAATACATCGCAGGTCCCCCAGGCAAACTCAACGCGCGAAGGAAATGCGGCCAAACCCCTCGCCCAGGTAGTTGGCCGCACTCCTTCCGTCCGTCCTTCCCCCAAACCCTCCGTCCACCCGGCTCCAGCTCTCAACCAACCGAGCGTCTCTACGTCTTCGCCTCCATCTCATGTAGCGCCGACAATGACGAAGACGACATCAGGTTGGATGCGCACACCCCACAGTAAACTCCCAAATGAATCCCGCGGGGATTCTCACACTGATGGAGCACTGTCCGAATTACCTCGCCCTCCCGATAAAGGTAAAAGGAAAGCGCACTCCAACGAACGAAGTCATACAGACCCCTTGGATCCATCAGGCACGCCACCTTTACCCCCAGAGCATCCCGCTTCTGCGGCGGGTTCACCTTCCAGACCTCAGCCAGAATCCGGGCCGCGGGGCTTGGACAGGAGCACTTCCCGCATTCGTGGGAACGAAGGCGTCGGGCGTGAAGCTAGGCGAGCTGCGGA
>Ga0307510_10001414_pt1 | contig 26336 bp, 33 predicted proteins | sample 12_EM_MG_FD_207224 | JGI IMG/M metagenome (GOLD analysis project Ga0307510, IMG submission 207224) | Populus trichocarpa ectomycorrhiza microbial communities from riparian zone in the Pacific Northwest, United States - 12_EM | ecosystem: Host-associated > Plants > Roots > Unclassified | place... | reverse complement strand
GATGACCCAGATGTTGACCTCCTTGCGAACTTGCTTAAAGGAGAGTTTCGGAACGATTGGGATAAGATCATCCAGTCCATTAATGGCGATGAGGAGAGCTAATTCTGTTGTGTGCGCGAATTGGGGACATTGTTTATAATCTCATTGTAGTACGCCGTTGTGGTAGCCTCCCAAAGAATGGAATTGTCATTTTTTTTTGTTATGAACTAAATCTGAAACATAGGGTATGAACATGGTTCAAGTATGTACAGCTGTCTTGTGTTGGGGAATATTTCATCAAGCTGTGTGGCCTAGGGAACAATCTAGAATTTGTAGCCTTGTCTTTCGTGGCTGTGCTGATGTAAGGTTGTGCTCAACCACGTCATTAGACTTGTCCCCATCTTCCAGCTTTCTCCTTCCTTCATCCGCTTTTGCTCAGCGCCTGCATCCCTGTGGATAACTGGCATGTCAGTCATACTCTTCCTTGTCTGTACCCACCCTTCGTGATCCTCCACATGGGCAGCACGCCGACCCCTCCAAGATTAATGGCAACAGACAACCGGCGAGCAAGACAGCGTCTCAAGGACAGATTACGGCGACGCCAACCCGATAACGAAGCCATAGCAAGTGCAAGGCCCCCTGTAACAGCCACGATAACCACAGCAGCACCACCACCAGTCTGAGAACGTCCCACCACTTCCCCAGCACTGCGCGCTGCCTCATCCCACCCCCACCTCTTCGCCCAGGGCCGATAATCAATCTTGCGATAAAAATTACCTTAGTCTTACTCATACGACAACTCGTGTCCATCTGCTTTGGAATCGCTCGCGTTTCAGACTCAATGGACTCCCTTCACGCGGCTTTACTGACTGCGTCCCTCCATCTGTTGCAAGGGGAAGGTAAGGGTAAGGCGGCAAGACGACCACCAACACAAATACTGTCGTCCCAATCCGCGGCGTCACCAAAGAAACCCAAAGTGATCAAGCAGCTCTCAAGGAGCCTCACCCCGCACCTGCGCACTGGCTGGAAACGTACGGTGCCATCAAGGAGATGCGCTTGCGGTTTCCTGCGCCAGTGGACATGATGGGCTGCGACACAGCCAAGTGGAAGGAGATGCATTCTCGGGTGTGTGACGCGTATCATTAGCTCGAATCCCCTGACTTTCAACTGACTTACTATTACCTCTCAATGATTTGTATCGCCCGCCGTCGTCACTTTTTTTCGCTTTTGACAAGGGTACAACAAGCGATTTGCGACACTCATTTCGCTCATGCTCTCATCACAAACAACCAATCTCATCGAGACCCACAGTGTCCTTCCTTTCGACTGTTCTGCCCGACGTAAAATCCTCTGCAGCAGACAACACCTCAGACGCGGCGGCCTTGTACCCACCACTGCCACCGCCACCGCCATCGACGCTCACACTCACACCTGTGCTGGATCACGCACGTCCGCAATCTGCGACGTCCCTCTTGTTCCCCAAATCGATTACCGCGCCGCCTCCACCACCAGCACCACCTGTGCCACTGAGCTGGAGGGCGCGCCGCACTGTGTCTCGCGACGGTGATGCGGTAGTGGCGCCAGTCGACCATCCCGTGTTCGGCATTGTACGCGACGAGGACGACGTGGCGAGCTGAGGAGAGTGTGATCTTGCATGGTGCAAGATGGAGGAAGATCATCTGGAACGTTTTCATGACAAGGGTCAGGTAAGGCGGGGTTGTAGGACCTGGTGGAGGGAATGATGTGAGCTGTAGTAGGGTCTTAGTGTTGTTAGGACCCATGATTATAATTCTCCATGTCAGATGTATTCTAGAATTGCTATATGGGCCTCTGCTGCCCGCACAATAGAATTTTTTTTTTTTTTTTTAAAAAAAAATGGCTCGAGTCGACCATGAGTTGACCATAAGCTGTGACTGAAGTTGAGCTGCAGCTACAGGGTGAAAAGTCACAGTCAGTAAAGCTGTATCCGGAAAAAGCCGCAGCTTTCAAAGTCAGCTCGCGGCTGGTCAAGTTGCGGCAACACTACTCGCTACACACATTTCTGTCTGACGAGGGGTGGGAATTTAAATCACGTGCGCTTTTGAAACTTTCCTTTCCCACTTAACTGTCCAACGTCCAACCCTCCAACAGGTCACAGTGCAACTCCCCAGTGCCGCCATTTGTAGGATCGTGGCTCAGATAATGTATCATGTTTTATCCTTTGCAAAGACAAGATCAAATGCTTGTGCACCTACCCGCCTGTGATGTGTCTCCAAATCAACCTTCGAGCTTTTGATTCAAGCACTTGGAAATCTACGAGAAGGGGGGCAGGCACCATTCTCTCAGATAACCCAGACACTTCGAATCTCGGATTGAAATTTGTCATGGTCACGAGACGTCGCAATCCAAAGTCTCGCGGTATGATCACTCGTGGAAATTTTTGACCGTTAGGAAACTGCGCGCAGAGTCATGTCAGTGTGTAAATCGTACAGAGTTGGTTGATACAAATACAAGCATTCTATCATCATCATTAGTTAGGAGTCTCACATCTCACATGCTTTGATCAAGCAACTAGTTCCATAAACAACGGTCTTATTCAGCTCTTCCTCATCGACGAACCCTAGACAGGCCTCCGGCCACTTGGCTGTGACCGAGCTGTATCACTTGCCTCGGTGGAATTCAGTGCACTCCTAAGCCACCTGCCGACTGTGCCTGCAATCGCCCGGGAAACAATCACGGCCGGATGTACGAGCACTGTATCACTGAGGCATGTGGGAACCGAGGGGATAATACAATGTCTCCCATAGTGGTGAACACTGTTGAGTCTGTAGTTGCCATCTTCCGATGTTCGATAATTAAGTAGCCTAACACGTTGTGCTGCCCGAGTGGCGCATCTCCTACCTTCGTAGCGGCTGTACGATAGTATCACTGGTCAGAAACATGACGGTAATCAGACCACAATTACAGGGCACACTTCGCCGCGAAGGGAGATGGGGGGTGGGCTCGCGGCTGCGGGTGCACTTGTTGAGAAGGAAGGATGACGCGGTCTCGGTGGGCTTTCAGCCCACGCAAGTTCGACATTAATATCTTTTCTGCTTGTTTGGGGCACCACTAATGATGTGGTGTCGTCTGAAAAGGAAAAGATGATCGCTCCATCCGTTGTTGGGATCTCGTTGTCAGACGCAGGGGGTCGACAGTCTGCCGGAATCGTGGGATGATCATCAAGGACGCATTTCTCCGCGTTTCTTCGGCTACCACGCTCGGATACAGCAGCGGCAGAGAGGGACTGGGGTGGGTCACAACACTCACCGCTAGCGAACAAGTCAGGATACGAGGTGAATGAGACATGTGGGAAGGCACCAAGGGTGCATGATCGGCAATGGTGATATCGCAGCAGTGATCGCGAAGGGTACTCTAGGGGTGAACAGGCGGAATTCTGAGGATTCTGGAAAAGCCGGTCGCGTGATGTGTAGCTGTATGTGAGGATGTCGGGACCGATTCAGTCCGTGGAGTTCGACACGGGTTTAGGTAGACCTGAGGACATGGGGATAGGAAGGAGCCTCAGGCGTAAACCACAGTTGGGAGCAGCCATGAGCTTTTATGAACAGGTAATGGCCCCGGTGCTAGCCAAACTTTCGGCACATTCTTCACGCTCATTGTCCTTCGGACGTCCCAGGCCTGGAACGAAAATCTGGGAAATGGCTATGCACAGCACAGGGACATAGGCCCCGACCGGTGCGGCGTGGAAGAGATCAAATGGCAAATGGGGCATATCCTGTCAGCGCAAAGCAAGCACGCCGCGCGCAGAACGTGAATGCAGCGTCTAGTAATAGTCACCAGCATTGACCTGCATTGCGAATCTCAGCTAGTGCAAGACAAGCCTTCTATGCGAAGCAGGAAAATAACGTCTAGTAGCTGGTCCCGAGACCGCATTGGGATGTGGGCCTCGACCGACGCAGAATACCAAATGAGACGAATCTCCTTGAGGAGAATAAGGATGATTTTACGGTGCCTGGGCCCGCCGGCCCTGTGAGATATCAGAGGGGGGATATCCGATAGTCTGTGATGGGGAGGTCATGGGGCGGCCACTGGTGGTGGAAAAACTTGAGGCGAAGATCATATAGACGGATAATACGGACCAAACGGCGAAATGGGTCTGACCGGCTAGCTGTCAGCAAAATGTCTTCTCAGTGAGAGAGCTTCCTGTGCCATGCACGCAGTCATCGCAGGAAAGAACTTCTGCAGCACAATACTGATGATGATGTCATCCATGCTACGTCATCAATGTTGGGGATCGATCGGGCCGTATCATCCGCGTCCGTCGCTTACCTCTGCTTGCCAGCAGTCTCGTCGACGCAACACAAGGGCGTCCTGCTGTAGCCGTGCATGTCCACTCCGAATCCCTACTCACACCCGAGCTTCTTCCCAACACATGCAATCGTACGCAAACAAGTTCCACCCCGCCCACCCCTTCGCGCCTACCACTGACCGATGTTGATGGTTGGGGCACTATCGTCGTTGTTACCACGCTGCCGCTGCTTCCGCTTGTAGGACCATGCATTCGCAGGCATCGGCGCGGGCATAGTAGCCGTGTTTTGCATGAATCCGCTCGACCTCGTCAAGGTCAAATTTCAAGTGTTGACGCGTGGACCCGAGGGTGGCATTGGACGCAGCATCTGGCTTGCCCTGCGCGACATACGGGCCTCCGAGGGCTGGCGCGGGCTCTACCGCGGCCTCAGTCCTAACATCGCTGGCAACGCGAGTAGCTGGGGGCTCTACTTTCTCTTGTACGTCGTACATGTCATGCGCTCAGGTCGCATACGTCTGTGGCTTTTTGCTGAGTTCGCTTCTCTCCTCTTGGGTGTTGTCCTCGCTTGCATCAAGTTATAATCAGCTCAAGCAGCGCGCCACCATCGAAGCACCCGACAAGCCTCTTTCTGCCTCACAGTATCTCCTCTACTCTGCCCAAGCAAGTTCGCATCCTTCTCATCTCCCCTGATGATATCCTTTTAAACTCCCTTCCCCGCCTCCTCCTTCTCCGCTTAGGTGCTGTGACAGCCATCCTGACAAACCCGATCTGGGTGGTCAAAGTACGAGCATTCACCGCACCGCCAAACTCGCCCGCCGCACACAGAGGCCTCTGGAGTACGTGTCCGTTTTAGCACTGTTTCATCCCCTATCAATCCGAATACTCCAGGCGGTTTCCGTACAATATACCGCGACGAGGGTTGGCGCGGGCTCTACCGCGGCACGACGCTCGCGCTGGTGGGCGTGAGCTACGGTGCGCTGCAGTTCATGGCGTACGAAAAGATGAAGAACTGGGCGTTTGAGAGTAAGCGGCGGCGGTCTGCCAAACTCGGGCGCGAGTGGACCGTGCAAGATGATAAGCTGGTGCGTTGTCCGCTGCTCACCCACGACGTAAACTAACACAGAATTGATTTCACATGCAGTCCAACACGGCGTACACGCTCATGTCGGGCACGTCGAGCCTCGTCGCGCTTTGCGCAACATACCCGTACCAAGTGGTCCGCTCGCGCATTCAGGTGACAACTACCCTCCCCACACCCCTTCTACACCTCCCAACCCCCTTCCCAACCTCCTCCTCGCGGACGCTCGCATGCGCTAACCAACCCCATCAGAGTGACTCTGTGCTCGCGCGCACGCACCACCGCACCATCCCATCCACGATTGCGCACACTTGGGCGCACGAGGGCCTCGCAGGATTCTACCGCGGCCTGGCAACGAATATCGTCCGGGTGCTTCCCGGCGCGTGCATCACGTTCGTCGTGTATGAAAACATCGCCTGGTTATTGAAGCGCGCTGCTTCCCAGAGAGAGGCCCGAGCGAAAGCTGAGGCGGAGGCATTGCAGGGCGGTAGCTAGCAGGAGAGACGGATAAGCGAGAACCACGCACACACTGGGCCAGTCCCGTGTCTGCTGTCGGTGCTAGTTGTTGTGCCAGGAACAGTGGCGTTGACACCGGCGGAAGAATAATCGACAGATTCCCCAGACCGCCGATGCTTCCGCGAGGTGAGAAAAGTGGAGCGCGTCAACATGGCCTGTAGCTCGACGTCTTCATCGGTGGGTGGAGCGTGAGACACGAAGGTAGAGGGTGGGAGCGGTGCGGAGGATGGTGCTAGTGGACAGATGAGCTCGTCTGTGCCCCAGGGAGGTAGTGACGCTGTGTTGGGACCCCACGTGTGCGGTGGTTGGAGAGGCGTCCCAATCTTATTCAGCAGCGCGTGAGATGGCGGCGCGACGCTTTCTGTGTTGGCGTGATGCTGCCATAGCTGAGGAAGGGAATGAAGTAGGAGAAGCACGATGAGGAGGAAGTGGGTAAGAGTGAGCTGGAAGCCACGTTTGTCGTGTCTTTTGGCAAATCCCTCGACCAAAGGCGATACATAAGTCACTTTCCGTACCAGAGAGTGTCTCTTTTGGTGGAATGAATTGTAATCAGCTGTCGGTGCCATGCCACATTGTGATAAGTGATCGCGGCAAGGGGGCGTCTAAAGACGATTGAACGGAACGGAACGGGCAGGTGACACGGAGGACGGGCACAAAAAGCCGATCGCGCGATAACTCGGCTATTGGGGCTTCTCGCGATCATCCGTAAGTTTCACTTTTTTGACATCAACATCCCATCATTTTCACCACATAGAAAAACATAAGTGTTGCGAGGGAAGGAACAAAAACGATAGATGAAGGTGCCAAATATTGTTTTCACGGCTCATTTTCTTGTTTTGCCTATGTGGGCCCCGGTGTGCCCCCGGCATCAACACCAACACCATCTGAGTCATCACTAGCATCTCACTACTGCCCCAGCTCACACTGATCCCGACAATGCAATGGCCCAGCCATGAAAAGGGATTCCGTTTTCCAACGTACTGGACGCAGATGACCCTGGTGATGGCAGAGCAGACATCACCCCATCGTCGTCGGTGGCGAGCAAGTGCAAGGCAGGAGAAATGACAGAAAAGGTTGAAAAACAACGTGCATGAAGAGGCTCGAAAAGGAAAAATAGACAGGGAAGGCTCGGACTCCCGGCTCCATCGGTGGGCCCTCAATGTTGAAGTGTGGGAGACCCAGTTTTCTTCGGTCGTGCGGTTTGTGAGCCGCCGATTCTGTGCTACATGCTCGAGCTGTGTCCTTGCGTGACCCCATGGCTTAGGTCTTTCTTCTAATTTGCAGAACGCGTCCATGTAGAATAGTTGTGGTTATCCGACACTGACATTGATGATGATCGATGATAAGTTGCGACGTCAATAATCGACTCCTGGATGACTATTAGATAGATGAAAGGCATTGAAACGTGAGATCGAAATAACCATTCTTCACACCTTCTGGATGCTCGCTTGCTGTGTTATCTCGCATATGAAATAAGGATATAAGTCCTGAGTCTCACTATTGACATACTGCCAGTGTAATATTTGGTGGATTAAAGCAGACTTCGAAGCTCTTTCTACTTTTTCTCAGCGGTTTTACGTCCAAAATAGCTCTCGAGTAGTCACCCGACTACGCTATCCAACCATGAAAGAATCATGTACTGGTGCGGAACTGATGAGTTCAGAGGGACGTAGTGCAAGGGTCCCGGATGACCCCCGTGGCGTTATCTTATCAGTGTCTTATCTTCCACAATCGCAGAGCGCGAGTCGGCGCCTAAATATTTTTGGCCGTTATTGTCCTTAAATCACGTGCCCCATTCAACAACGTTGTCATCATTCTCCTCACCCGACGACAACGTTTTTGATTGCCATTGCTTGTCCCAACCCGCCCGACCCCAAGCCAAGTTGATAGTGTGCTCATCATCTCCAGCCTAGGAAGGGGCATCGGAAACAAGAAATCAAATTGGGTCCATAGCTCTGGACGTCATCACTCGTTAGGTTCTCACCCCCATCCCTGTTCATCCTTACCCCGAGTTGGGGGATGGCGGGGTAAGTGGGGGCCTACGACGCAACCCCTCCCCTCCCCATCATCTTTATAGGGTAAAATGTTGTACCACGTTTTACATGCAAAAAGCCGCATGCTTGGTGCAACCACTAACTTGCTCCGTGACCAGGTCCATCTGAAGCTGTGATCTGTTCCTATTTCGCGATATCGCAATTCACAGCATTCGTCTCTTCACGGTGCAGATATCCCTCAGGAATTTCTGATCCAGAGGAAACTGCTCTGTGTAAATGTTATGGACTTACCGCATGCGAGGTTGTGGGTGCCTGCAACTAAATCAAAAGGTCCTGTGGTCCGACCTAGTCATTTGTTTCCGTCCAAACGTGAGTATCCCTTTGAGATTCCATACTTCGTTATTCTACAGTTTCGCATCGTATGGCGCTAATGACACATTCATCAAACAACAAAATCAACAGACAACAGACCGTCAGGTTTAGTTCCGTCTCGTCGATGGTCACACGTCCTCGATGGTTACTTGGCCGCTTGCTTGCGCTTGCGCTGCAGCCAATGCGGCGGCGGAATTCAGTGCACGCCTCAGCCGCCTGCCGACCGCGACCGCGATCCCGGCAGCAATGGTCACTGCGGGATGTGCGAGTATTGTACCACGGGCGCATGCGGCGACGCCAGGGAATAAAATTATACCACCCACAGTGGTGAGCACAGTCGAGACGGTGGACAGCACCTTTGGATGCTTTGCAATCAAGTAGTCCACCGTGTTGTGCAGCGCGAGCGGTGCGTCTGTCACAGTGGTGGTGGGTGTGTCCCATTAGCACGTGATCGTGATGTGATGTGTCCAGGAGGGCTTACCTTCGATGGGCGTGGCTTCATGGACAGTTGGCAGTGGTGGACTAATGGTTGCTGGTGCGCTCGCCGAGGCGAAACGATGCGGCCAGGAGCTTTCAACCGTTGCACGTTCAGGTTCGATTTCTTCGCTATCTGCTGAAAACATCACCGATGACATGAAGTCTGTAGAATTGGGCTAAACGGTCATACTTTTCGTTGTTGGCGTCCCAGCGGCGTGGATGCTTCGAATCGGCGAGGGGCAGTGGTCTCCCGAAATTATGAGACCACCCTCATATGTGTTCATGTCGTTGTCCCTTGGGCCAGAGGCTTGGGATGTACCAGTGACGGACTGGGATTGAGTTTCTCCCCGTGTTTCCGCACTGGAAAGCAAGTCAAGAAATAAGAATGAGGGGAGGAGGGATGGGGCAAGGCATTGAGGATGATGGCGTCCGGAAATCACATCGTATGCTGAACGCGGCCGCTACTCCGGCGATGAGTAGGGAGTACTGTGATTGGACGTACCTCACCGCGAGTGGGCAATTGAGAATCCGAGGCTCGTCTGCTGATGATATTTCCGACTGCTTAACGTGCTCGTGCATGGCACGGGGAGCTTTGTTTGCGGTGAATGGCATTGAACGGTTTTTGTCCAAGGTATTCGAAGAACGTATAGGTTGAGCAAGTTGTGCCCTGGAGTTGTGTATGTACAGATGTATGTGTAGTGACCTGGCGTCTTGTCCCAGACACTATTAGTACTACTTCCGTAAGAGGTAGTTGATGTGCAGTCGGAGTGTTTAATGTTTTGTCATCCATGAGATAATCAATGCATTCTTTTCTCACGCCCAACCCTCCGACCGCCATGGCCACCGAGAAGTGTTTTGATTGCCATGGCTCGTCAGTGGCTCGTCCCGACCCGCCCGACCGCAAGCGAAGTTGATGGTATGTTCACCACCTCCAGCCTGGGAAGGGGCATCGAAAAGAAGAAACCAAATCAAATCTATATCTCTGGAAGTCATCTCTCGTTAGGTTCTCACTCCCTGTTCATACTCGTCTCCGAGGTGGGGTGGGCGGTTCACGACGCAACTGCCCCCTCCTTCCCCACCATATTTGTAGGGTAATGGTGTACCGCGATACACATGCAAAAGACTGAAAACTTGGTGCACCTGCTTACTTGCACTGTATCCGAGTCCATCTGAAGCTTCGATTTGTTCCTATTTCATGATATCGCAATCCGCAGCCTTTGCCCCTTCACAGTGCTGATCTCCCTCAAGAGTGTCCGATCCAGAGGAAACCGCTTTGTGCGAATGTTGCGGACTTACCGCATGCGAGGTTGTGGTTTCCTGCAATTCAATCAAAAGGTCCTGTGGTCCGACTTAGTCATTTGTTTCTGTCCAAACGTGAGTGTCCCTTCGATATTACATACAGTTGCTATCCTACAGCTTCACATCATGTCGCGCCAACGACACATATTTATCAAACGACAAAATCAATAGACAACAGTCCGTCAGGTTCAGTTCCGTCCCGTCGATCATCATCCACGTCCTCGATGGTTACTTGACCACTTGCCTGCGCCTGCGCAGCGGCCAATGTGGCGGCGGACTTCAGTGCGCGCCTCAACCGTCTGCCGACTGCGACCGCGATTCCGCCGGCAATAGTCACTGCGGGATGTGCGAGTATTGTACCATGGGCGCATGCGGAGACGCCAGGGAATAAAATTATGCCACCCATAGTGGCGAGCACGGTCGAGACTGTGGACAGCTCCTTGGGGTACTTGGCAATCAAGTAGTCTACCAATTTGATCAACGCGGGTGGTGCGTCTGTCGCCGTCGTGGTGGCTGTGTGATAATGCCTGTCGGAACGTGATCATTATGAGATGATCAGGACGGCGTACCTTCGATGGGCGTGGCTTCAAGGACAGTTGGCGGTGGTGTACTGCTGGTCGCTGATGTGCCCGCCGAGACGAAACGATGCGGCCAGGAGCTTTCAGTCGTCGCACGTTCAGGTTCGATTTCTTCCCTACTTGCTGAAAACATCCCCGATGACATGGAGTCTTTAGAATTGAGGAAAACGGCCACACTGTTCGTTGACATCTCTGTGTGGGCGTTTTTGATCGCCGGGGGACAGGTGTCTCCTGAAATCATGAGACTACCCTCATATGTGTTTGTATCCTCGTCCCTTGGGCCAGGGGCCTGGAATATACTGGTGACGGATTGAGGCTGGGTCTCCCTCCCAATTTCCGCGCTGGCAAGCAGATCAGAAAATGAGAACAAGGCGAGGACGGGGAGGGGGAGGGCATTAAGGATGTATCATGATGGCCTCCGGAAATTGCATTGCACGCTAAACGCGGCTACTGCACCGGCGATGAGTAGAGAGCACTATACCTCACTGCGAGTGGGCAATTGAGAGAACCAGACTCGTCTGCTGAGGATATGTCCGATTGCTGAACGTCCTTGTGCATGGCTTTGACTGTGATGAATGGTATTGAAAGGTTTACAGGTCCAGGGTGTTCGAATGAGAATGAGAACCGTGCAAGGCTATCTTTAAGCTACCCCAGTCGCGTGGCTTACACGTTGTTCCGCCCATCTAATATGGACGTCCTAGCGGTGTTGCACCAGATGATGCACCTGGTGTCAGGAACGAGTTGGCAGTCCAGCGCCCCGGACACCAATCAGCTTCCGAGGTTTGACAATGTGTCATAATCGTTTGACACTGATGCCTAGCATTCTTTTTAAAATGACCAACACTATTGTTCGGTTTACAGTAGCATAGCTCCAAACCAAATGCAGTAACTACCCTAATTCCAAACTAAATGCGGTAACCGTTAGTTGCACCTGTACAGTATGGAGGGTGAGTCAGAGCTAACTCAACTCTCTGGCAACACTACCCGCCAACCCTACTGCCATGGCGCCCCCGACGCTTCCGACGACGATCAAAGCTGGCAATGGGCTTTCGTTTCCAAAACCACATCTATCAAGAGAAAGTACACATAAAGAGGAGCGAACCAATTCTGTGTGCCATCACCAGCATCACCACTCCTTATGTTATCATGGTGGCATCACTGCTCCTTTTTGTCTTTGCCCCAGAATGGGGGGATTACGACGCGATTCCCCGGCACCGCCATTTGTAGGATTGTGGCTCGGAGAAGGTGCCACGTTCTATCGTTTGCAAAAAAGCGCAAGACCAAAAAGCCTGTACTCCAGCGCTTAGGAATCTATGAGAAGGGACGTTGGCACCATTCTCTCAGATAAACCAGACACTTCGACCCTATGCTTGAAATTTGTCCTGGTTTGGAGACATTTCAATCCAAAGTCTTCGTCCTGTCGCGGCATGGATCACTCATGGGAATGCCTGACTGATAAGAAACGGCCATGTGCGGATCGTCCAGAGTTGGTTGGATGCGGAGTCGCTGGTTCTGCCATCCAATCACATAATGTTTTGATCAAAACCCTTTTCTTTGTTTATAATACAAAATACAAATGACCTATCATCATCATCATTAGTCCGGAGTCTCACGTCGGATCACTATCCACATACTTTGATACTTTGATCATGCGGCCAGCTCCACAAACAACAGTCTCATTCAGCCCTTCCTCATCGACGACCATCCGTACCCTAGACGGCCTCCCAGTCACTTAGCCGTCCCTACACTGCAGCACTTGCCTCGGTGGAATTAAGTCCACCCCTAAGCCACCTGCTGGCTGAGCCTGCGACCACCCCGGCAACAATCACGACAGGGTGCGTGAGCACTGTACCGCTGATGCATATGGGAACCCAGGCCTAACACGTTGTGCCGCCTGAGCTGCACATCTCCTACCTCTGTAGCGGCAGCGCGATAGCATCACTGGCCAGCAACATGACTGTAACTAATGAGATCAGAAGGGCGCGGCACACCTCCGCTGGGCATAGCTCCAATGGCAGATGGGGGTGGTGGGATTGCGGCTGTGGGTGCACTCTCCGAGAAGGAAGGATGTCGTGGCCCCGGTGAGTTTTCAGCCCTCGCAGGTTTGACGTTAATATCTTCTCTGTTTACTTGGTCCATCACTAACGCCAATTATGAGTCATCTGGAAAGGACAGATAATCACACCATTCGTTTTTGGAATTTCGGTGTGGACTTTGTCAGACGCAGGGGGTCAACACTCTGCCAGAATCATGGGATGACCATCAAGGATGCCTTTCTCCCCATTTCTTGGGCTATCACACCCGGAATCCTTTTAACGACGGAGAGGAACTGTCATGAGTCACAATGCTCTCCACTAGCGAACAAGTCAGGATACGAGTAAGTGAGACATATGGGAAGGACCCGAGGTTGCATGGCCTCCAGAAATTATGACATCGCGGCAGTGATCGCGATGGGTACTCAAGTGGTGAATAGGCGGAATTTTGAGGATACTGAGAAGGCCAGGAGTACGATGTGTAGTCGTATGTAAGGATGTCGCGACCGATTCGGTCCGCGGGGCTCGACGTGAGTTCGGGGGGAGCTGAGGACATGGGAATAGGAAGCGGCCTCAGGCAGAAACCAGAGGTACGAGCGGCTATGAGATTTTTGTGAAGAGTTAATGGGGCTGGTGCTGGCCAGCACAAGCTGGGACAGATTTTCCACGCTGTCTGGCATTTGGTGTCTAAGGTTCAGGATCAAGAACAGGGCACGTTTTCATGCTGTCTCCATTTGGGCGTCTAAGAGCTGGAATCAAATACAGGGCACGTTTTCACGCTGTCCCCCATTCGGCCGTCCAAGGTTTAGAATCAAAAAAGGGGAAGCGTTTTTCACGCTAACTTCCACTCGGGGCATCTAAGGCCTGGAGTTAAAAACAATTAAATGATGATGCATATGATGCACAGGGACACGAACCTCGGCCGGCCCAGCGGGGCAAGATCAAAGGGCAAATGGGACACATCCTATCGGTGGAATGCAAGCATGTTGCGCTGCGCAGAACGCGCACGCAGCATCCAGTAGCAGTCACCAACATTGACCCGCATTGCGGATCTCAGCTAGAGCAAGACGAGCGTTCTACACGCAGCAGGCAAAAATGACGTCCAGTAGGCTGTAGCCGGCGCCGAGACTACATTGGGGTACCAGTGTGGACCTTGGCCAGTGTAGAATACTAAATGAAACGAATATCCTTGAGGGGAATAAGGACGATGTCAGTGGCATGTCACAATGCGATATCTGATGGTCTGTGATGCGGTGCCGTGGCGGTGGAAACCCTCGAGGCGAGGACAGCCTGATGGGCAACACGAGGCCAAACGGCAAAATGGGTCTGACCTGCTGCCAGACAGTGTCAGGAAAAAATGTCTTCATCGTGAGAGAGCTTCCTGTGCCTCATACCCCTTGCCACCCCGTCCTATGATATAAGCAATACGTGAGATTGTTTCCTATGTCTCGTGCTATTTACAAGTTCGCTCTCGCTCTCGCTTTGACAATCAATGGGCCTGCTCCGGCTCAGCCTTCACATGTATTTCCATATTTATAGTTTAGACGCCAACTTAGCGTGAGTATGCAATGGCTAAGCTTGGCTCAGACGGCCCGTTGGATATCGACTCGGGTATATCTATATCTTTATTTATCTCTGTTTGTCTCATTTCACACCACACCCTGTGGAAAGTGACTTCATCTGTGAAACTCCTTTTTATCGTGGTAGCTAGCGTTGCAGTAATATTGAGGCGCGAGTTGGTTCACAAGTTGTTAATGCCATGGACGCAGTCGGCGCAGGGAAGAGCTCCTGAACACACTACACTACAGATGATGTCGTCCGCGTGACGTCAGTCGGGGTAGATCGGGCCGGATCATCCACACAGGAATTTCAGTCGCCGTGTCGTCGAGTCAAGTTAGTCGCTTGCCTGCCAGCAGTCCTCGCCCTCGCCGACAAACCACAAGGGGCGTCCTGCTGTACCCGTGCATGTCCACTCTGGATCCCTACTCACACCCGAGCTTCTTCCCAACACATGCAATCGTACGCGAAAAACTCCACCCCGTCTACCGTTCGCGCCTAGCACTAACTCACTGTCTGACATTTATCATTGGGACACCGCCGTCGTCGCCACTGCCGCTGCTTCCGCTTGTAGGACCATGCGTTCGCAGGCATCGGGGCGGGCACCGTAGCCGTGCTATGCATGAATCCCCTAGATCTCCTCAAGGTCAGTTTCAAGTGTCGACTCGCGGACCTGAGGGCGGTATTGGACGCGGCATCTGGCTCGCCCTGCGCGACATACACGCTTCCGAGGGCTGGCGTGGCCTCTACCGCGGCCTCAGTCCCAACATTGCAGGCAATGCGAGCAGTTGGGGGCTCTACTTTCTCTTGTACGTCTGTTTTTTTGGTGTCACACGCTCATGTCGCATCCGCTTGTCGCCTTTCGCTGAGAATTTTTTTCTCTACTCTTGGGGCCCGTTGCCTGCTCACATCAAGTTATAACCAGCTCAAGCGTCGCGCCACCATCGAATCGCCCGACAAGCCTCTTTCTGCCTCTCAGTATCTCCTCTACTCTGCTGAAGCGAGTTCGCATCCTTCTCGCCTCCCTCGATGGTATCCTTTTAACCTCCATTCCCCTCCTTCTCCGTTTAGGTGCTGTGACAGCCATCCTGACAAACCCGATATGGGTGGTCAAAGTACGGACATTCACCGCACCGTCAAACTCGCCCGCCGCACACAGAGGCCTCTGGAGTACGTGTCCTATTTAACACTGTTTCACCCCCCGTCAATCTGAATGCCCCAGGCGGGTTCCGCGCGATATTCCGCGACGAGGGTTGGCACGGGCTCTACCGCGGCACGATGCTCGCGCTGGTGGGCGTGAGTAACGGCGCGCTGCAGTTTATGACATATGAAAAGATGAAGAGCTGGGCGTTTGAGCGCAAACAGCAGCGGTTTTCCAAACTCGGGCGCGAGTGGACTATGCAAGACGATAAGCTGGTACGTTATGCGTTGCTCACCCACAACGTAAACTAAACGCAGAATTCATTTTACGTGCAGTCCAACATGGCGTACACGCTCATGTCGGGCGCGTCGAAGCTCGCTGCGCTTTGCGCAACATACCCGTACCAAGTGGTCCGCTCGCGCATCCAGGTGACGACCCTCCCCTTAGCCCTTCTACACCTCCCCCCGCCCTTCCCATCGTCTTCCTCGCGGGCGCTTGCACGCAACTGACCAACTCTACCAGAACGACTCTGTGCTCGCGCGCACGCACCATCGCACGATCCCGTCCACGATCACGCACACTTGGGCGCACGAGGGCCTCGTAGGATTCTACCGCGGCCTGGGAACGAACCTCGTTCGGGTGCTCCCTGGCACGTGTGTCACGTTCGTCGTGTATGAGAACCTCGCCTGGTTGTTGAAACGTACTGCTTCCCGGCGAGAGGCCCGAGCGAGAGCTGAGGTGGAGGCGTCGCAAGACGGTAGCTAGCATGAGGGATAAGCGAGAATCACGCATCCATTCATACATATACACGTTACATACTTATATGCAAGTATGAAGCCCCTCTGCCCACTTGGTATCATGTAGTTCCAGAGACTCTGGTGTACAGGAAAGGGGGTGGCATTGGGAGGCCCGATTGAAGCGTTGCATGTCGCAAGACCGTGAAGTAAATCTGAGGACTGCCGAGAATGCAAACAGGACATCTGTTCCTAAGTATCTCTTCTTGATACTGTCACTCGGATCCAGCCATCGCTACGTTCATGATGTGAATGTGGGGATAGTTACAAGGACACTCATCAAGGACGAAGATTGGGAGCTCTGCAAAGTGGACCAAGGTGGATCCAAAACCATGACGCTTTTTTTTTTGTAATGTATAAATGACCAAGTAAAATAATCATCAAAACATTACTGCAGCATTGTCCTGCCAGTGTAGTAAGCCAGGGGGCATCGCGCTGGAAACCAAACAGTAGAACAAGCAATTACTTCAGGTAGGCAAACGAAGATTCCGCACCAGGATATACGCGCACAGGAGCAAAACCGGAAGACAAAATGACGAAAAACAAATCATGCTACAGAAGATATGTGACAAATCGAAAACGTTATCGGGATCATTAATCAATATTTGCTAAAGCGCGTGTATGCGCAATTAGCAGGGCCGAGCTCTGGGCGGAAGCGTGTCCGGGTTCGCCCCCGGCGCCCCAAAATCCGCACGAAAGTACCTTGGAGGCACCCGGCCTGTGCTCCAGTTCACTTTCACAGGGCGGCCCATCTGCTGCCGGGCCGTTACGACCGGTTCAAACACGCCGAGCTCCGACGGAACTTCGCTCTCACCACTAGTAGTCAGTGTACCTGGAGCGCCCACGTATACCTCAATTTCTTCAAGTGAGGGGAGAACATCCAAGGCGTATTGGCTTGAGCCGTTTGGCGCAACCGAGGGCGTTGTTGCATCATGATCCAAGTCTGCTTCTTCTGGTGCGGGTGGTGCGTCAATTGTCGGCTGCCCGTCACCACGTCGGAGTATATCCGCAATCTCCATGCCGAGGCGGTGGTGCACGCGGAGTATCTTGACGTTGCGGAAATGCACAAAGAATGCACGCCACGGGACAAGATCACCGAGTGATCCGGGCGCTGGGGTGGAAACAGAGGAGGTAAAAAATACGTCCTCTACACTGGCGACCACTGCAGAGAGCGCAACACTTATCTGCGCTATTGAAAACCCTCTGAGTGGGACAATATTGAAGGTGGGATCGTGCATGGAATGGGCATGTGTTAGCATGGAAATTCTGTAACTGGATTGCAACTGCGTGAATTGTACCGCAAAAAAAAGAGGTCCCTGCATCGCGGATGAAATTGGAGAGGTGAGGGATACAAAGTGGAGAGGAGCCAAGATAGAGAGTAACGTGGAACTCTTGTAACGGTGGGGTGGCCAACTCAGCGATGAATGCGTCCACGGAAGTACTGGTGCCAATAACGCGCAAATCGGTTAGGTTTGAGAGTAGGACGACATCTCTTCTTTCTCCGTGTAGCCTGGACCCGGAAAAATAATTAAGGGGCATAAGCATACGAATGCTGACGCGACGCAGGAAAGGCATATCTCGCAGAAGGGCAAGGAGCGCGGATCTTTGCGGTAAATGGAGGTCCCTGTCGACAGACACATTGATCTCGACGAGGGACTTTGTATGCGAAAAAATTTGGAATAAGAGTGGGTCGGCTCTGCCAATGTATGTAAGACGTCGCAGGGGCAAGGGGTTGTCCCTAAGGAACGGTGGTAGATGGTTCAGCCCAGGAGAGTAACGCGGAAGTTGGTCCGACCCTGGACGTCCTCGAAAATCGAGTCTAAGGCTCTCCAGTGCAGGAAAGGGCCTGTTCATTGAATTCAAGAGCCTCTTGTAACCTTCTTCGCGTCCTCTGAAAGCGATGCTACACACGCGATCAGGGAAAGCGAGAGCAGAAACCATTCGATCCTGTGCGCTGACTGTCCATACACCATCGCTGTAATCAACGACTATCGGCAGGAGTGGGAGATGTCCCGTCGCAATCGCAATCGCCCTTCTAGTTGTGTTGTGGTGCTCCGTGAAAAGAAGTCGCAAGTGTAAACGGGAGGGTGATGCGAGAACGACCAGGCGCCATTCTTGACATACATGTGCAAGCTTGAACCATCCCCGTTTGCTGTTCCAGACCCTCTCATAGTGGTGTTCGTTTTGAAGAATTTGCCGGTAGGAATCGAATATATCCAAAAGGACGTCGTTGGGGAGGTTTGCAATCGAAACATTCTCTGACTTCTTGACTTCCAAGTCAGCTATGGACGTTTAAAACACATGACAAACTGTAGCACGTACTACTGCTGGTGGAGTCACCTGGATACAGTCCATGCGCGCCACTACGACAGGAATATACTCTGCGAAACAGCCTAATTTGGAGGGTTGTTCTGTTCTGTTTCTGTTGTTATTATTATAATCATTCCCACGATCACGTTCTTGTCCAAATAGGCAGATTTAAGAGGAATTCACAGATGGCATCTATACTGTACATGCTGTACAGCCAGAGAGTGACTTCCGTCAGAGTAACTATTGGTGCCAATGTCTCTCATATCAATCGTCTTGCGCAACGGGAACAACATCGATCACGAATAAGGACTTGTTGCATCAGGAAATAGGTTCCGAGTTTCCACCAGTTTCTGCTGGTTTCTGTCGGTTTCTACTGCCAGTGGTTGCTCAACTTGAGCAACCACTGGAAACCAAAATGCTCGATGACCGATGTACAGACGGAGGGTCATAAATGACAAGGGTGATGGAAGATGCGAGACGCGGACAGGCTGAATGGGGAGGTGAGGGATAGGAACCAGGACAACAGGAGCGGCTTTCTGTGAGATGAGACGACGCTGTAACACGAAGGAAATGCTAGACTAGTCATGGCATCGTCATAGTGTGAAGGCGGAAGGGAATTAAACGCTGCTAATCTCACGCATTTGGGAAACAAGACCGAGGTTTAGGGCGGAAAAGTGTCGTACTTCATGAAGAGTAACTGTATGCAGCCTAGTACATATCTACGAAGATCAGGCAGAACTGTCCAGAAAACTGAAAAACAGGTGACTCACTGTCTCTGTATGTAATGTGTCCGTGAGCATATGACTTTCACCTTTCGGCATAATGTTGTTATCTTTAGGCTCGTAGCCTATCTCTCTCCGAAACAGTCCTACCAGCGCGGCCGTTGACGGGGCGCCGCGTCCAGCTGAAATCGCAACTCATTAACGAAGGGCACGTTCGGAGCATATATTCCCATGGTGAGTAGTATATCTGTGGAATGAAACATGCCACAGAAATGAATGAATGAACAAATCTTGAATTACCGCCCAAACCACCCACAACACTGACACCGCTTACCCATTCGCATCATAAAAGTATTCGGGAAGTGCCCGATCTGTGTTCCAATACACCTCTACAGGACGACCCATCTGCTTTCGTCCAGCTACAGCCGGCTCAAACAGGTCGAGCTCCGACGGACACTCGCTGCTCTGACGAGTCGGTGTACCTGGATTGCCCATGTACACCACAATTTCTTCAAGTGACGGGAGAACACCCAAGGCACATTGGCTCGGGTCTTTTGGCGTAATTGAGCGCATGGTTGCACCCAAGTCGACACCTTCTGTTGCGGGTAGTGGGTCGATGGTCAGCTGCCCGTCATCATGTCGGAGCATATCCACGACTTCCATTCCTAGGCAGTGGTGTACCCGGAGTATCTTGACATTGCAGAAATGCTTAAAAAATTCGCGCCATAAAGCAAGATCCCCAAGAATTGAACCGGAAGTCGGGCTGGTAATGGGGGACCGAGGACCTTCCGCACACCGTCAGTGGTTGCTTTGCTATCTTGAGGATGAAGGGTATTCGGTACATGGAGGATTGCAAGCCGAGGGTGTTTGCTCACTGTCAACAAGTCCTAGAGTCTGAGCTCCGACCGTCCGGTCCTCTTCTTGCAGGAGTCGGTCTAGCCCCTGTTGGGCTGCCTTGATGTCTTTGACCCCGAAAAAGTCCTTTCCCCATTTGACTGTATCGTACTGAGTAAGACAACACGCTGAAGAGAAAGGGCTCACGCGATCGTCGCTTCTTGAGTTTTCGGGTCACCAGAGCGAGCGTGGAGATTAGCTCTATCATCAACTTGACCACTATGTCGTCCACTACAGGCATCGAGTGAGAGATCTCTGTATATATTCGGAGGCGATTGGCAAAGCGCTCAATCGACTCAAGCATATCGGCGAGTGCGTCGCAATTCGTTATTACGCCGTTGGCTGCCTGATTCACCTGGATATCAGGAGAATATCCACATGAGAACCCGAGGACAACACGTACGTCCAGTAGGATTCCGACAATACCGTGTATTGCCCTTGCGTGTGGGAGTAATGTCTATGAAAGCGGTCAGAGATGTGATCATGTGAAACCGTCCGTCGTCGCCTTCTGAAGTACCACGCCGACGCCGGTGATGGAAGAATTGGAGTCAAAATCGATACAGTAGTCTTGATCGATTTGAAGATTCTATCACGTTGTCGGAAATCGTTGAAGGACCGTACTTGACCTTGCAGCAACGATGTAATGTCATCAATGGAGTGGTAGGTCTGTAGTCGCGCGGCAAGTAGATCTTCCAAGTCGGCTAACGTGACGCCTGGCACCCTTTTCTCACAAACCTGTAGGGCAGACCCTAAAAGCGCTTGAAAACGAGCTGATCCTGGTTGGTCAGTCATATAGAAGGATGGATACTTGGGAGGGGAATTGGATCGCTGAGACAGCCTGAGAGAAAATGATGAAGAGACAGCGGGCGTGGTGAGTAGGGTTGGGGGAGAAGGAGAAGGTCAAAGGTCAAGACGTCAAGGTACTGCCCCATCGATGTGTTGCATATTCGCACACAGACACAGGTGGCAAGATGATTGCCTGAAATAGATCAGTACAACTGGTTGGGGTCGAACTCTGAAACATGGTTTTGGTTTGGCACGGGTGGAAGATTAGTGGGCATCGTAGACTGTGCGGAAGGTGGGAACGTTGGTCGTCCCAAGGGCAGGAATATGACAAACTACCAGAGAGGTGGTGAGAGGCGGCAGGTGCCAGCTGGTTACTCATAGTCACTTGGAGTTGGACGGAAACCTGAAAAGGGGAGGCGTGGTTCGTATTTCGATTTTCGACAGGGACACAGAGCGAATGGTCTTAGAGGTGCCTACTGTACAGTATACGCAAAAATGAGGCAGCAAGGCCCAAGAAAAACACGAGTACAGTAAGTGTACAGTACAGTATAGCCAGCACGCCGTTCGTGGTTTGGTAATTTTGAACAGACACACTTAAAATCAAGACGTGCAACAACGACGCGGTCACGTGTTCGCATCCGTGACGCGACATTGACGCGACTTGCCACGCTTTCAGTTGATGCATCATGGCTACATACAGTACGCATCGACCCTCACCCATTGGAATACCCTCTACGTGATACAACCCCTTTCAGTGAAGACATGAGATCCAATTGCATCACGCCAATATCCTGACCTGTTAGAAGGCGCGTATAACTTCGAATTCTACTCCGCATTGAACTCTGAGAGCTGATTGGCATTGCGTTGTGATGGACCTGCAGAGCTGTGATTTTCTGAGCGGGACCCCTAATCAAAATCCGGCCGAGAATACCGGAAGTGAGAAAGAAATGGGATGCACAAAGTTCGGAGTGGCTTTCAGCGCGACGTCCACCCACAGCATCGGCCGTGGAGGAGAAAGAGGAAGTGTTTGCCAGTGGAGTGAAGAGGGTGAACGGGCTAGTGATTAGGGATTCCGCAGGAGGACGAGGGTGGTACGTAGTCAAACATATTCGCTGCCCTCAGCTCATCTCACCAGATCTCTCTTTTGTTCTCTCGTTTCTCAGAACTTACATTCGTTCATCGTCTTCCCATTGAGCGAGGTTGAGCTTAGACAAGGACTCTATAAACGAGGGCACCTTGTATGGTAGCGCGCGACATGGCACACCCGTCGAGCGCGAACTGCCTCCAAACCACATTGGTCCACAGATCTAGTACGGAGTGGGGGTACCAAGTCATGCAGATGGTCCCCATAACATAACCGCTTGCATAATCTGCATGAAACGGGACAGGGTCTATGTTCACAAGGATGTTACTACGAGTTCATAATTTCTGCGCAGAGCTCTACCATTACGTTATTGGCAGAGGAGCGACATGGCTCACAGTGGAACGCGACAGGTCCCGGAACATGTAAACGTTTTCCCATTACGAACCCTCAAGCCAATCAGGTCGCACAGCTGAGAGGACGGTTCAGTTTCGGGAGAGAAGACAGAATTTAGCGCAGCAGACATACTTGACCGCACATACGGGCTGAACAGATGTGTTCGCCATCGTGCGCGACTGACTGGCGAAGTGTGAGGCGGCCATGCATACGCAAAACTCAATGGTGTTACCTTGACTCACTCATCTACTCATCCCTGCTTTTTTCGGATGCACAAGGCTGTCCACACAGATGAGGGCCCGCTCGACATCTGGCGCCAGTAATCATGTGAGCATCAGTGCCACCGAAGGCTAAGAATCTCACACGTGATCTCCGGAATGTCCCGCGCTGAAGGCCACAACAAGTTAGCAAGGCGAATGACGAACTTGACTGTACCTACGTTTGGCCGCAAGGTTTGGCTGTAAGAAGATCCCGTTGACAGAACGTACAATCATGGAGGCATTCATGACTCGTCATGCAGTCGTGACCGCCTTCGTGCAGACGGCTCTGGACGCAGAAGAGTTTACAATTAGCACACTGAGATCTGCAAATCCGGACGCTGGCTCGCAGATCTACGACAGCACTGTCAAATGTTATGCGCAGTTCTTTGATTCTGGCATTTCCCGCTTCGAACCGTTGTGTATTCGACTTCAGCCATTTACTGACGCGAACTGTACGCAGGTCGACAAGGCAGGTCAAATACTGCGCAAGATCGGAGGTCCATTCAGAGTCGTCGACGTGTTGCCTTGCATTGTTCCGGTCCCAGGACTTACGGAGAGTCTGGAGACGATGTTCGCGATCTGCTGATGGAGCATCCGGTCCTGCTAACAAAAACTGGGCTTCTGTATCCTCCCCTTCGATCACTAGGCCCGTATCAAAGTTCTACAGTCATCAGTATAGTGTATGGAAATCGCTATGCTGTCCTTACTTTTAGTGGCTCCAGCTCGGGGAAGACCTCTGAGAATCCCGTCTCCAAGGCATTGGCCAAGATCCTAAGGAGAGTATTTGCCCGATGCGCTGCCATGGTTTCTATAATAGAGATTCAACAAAAGGACACGTATCAAGATGCGCAGGGGACCCACGTGACATTGCTTCCCAATCGTTGGCCTGTTGGGGACACGGAACTGATCAGCTACCCATGTAGGTGAGAAGCTGGTAACCAGACCTTCAACTTGGCCATCAACGTCTTCAACGTGTGCAAGAATTCGCCAGCGGTGTGGTGAGACGTCGGCTGCTGATCAAGCTTCCTTTTTAGGGCACCAAAGAGCTCGTAGAATTCTTCCGATCCGATCATGGGCCACGGGATGATCTGTAATTTGTCTGCGTGAAGACGGCTGATGAAGTTAGCATCTTTCTCGTCTTGAACCATCTTCCGAAACTGGAGCGAGAATCTAGATAGCTTTAGCAAAAGGTGGGCCTGTATGCTTTAGAAAACTCACTCCCTCGTCACTTCAGCTCTGTCCGAGTCAATGACATCCTAGAAGAAGGCACGAGCACGTCAGCGACTATGCTACCCGGCGCGGCACTTCGTACCTTGATGATAACCAGAAGGGTCGACTGGAAGGGCAACGGGTTCGATACTGGGTCTAAAACAGACGAGTTTGACCGGAAGGATTGAAGGAGGCCAGAAATATCTCTGCTCAGAGGAAAGCCACTGGGGAAGAGAACCTTCAAACAGAGTTGATTAAGGATGATGACCGGAGAGAGGGGGCTCCTCACGAGATTAGAAATAGCAGTATTGAAGAGAACAAGCAGACTGTCCTCCTGAGCCGAACGCTCGAGACTGTGTACGCCTGTTGTTTATCGCTCAGATGGTATCCGGCGATTTGCGACAAGGTTCGATGTACTCACCTTCGAAATCTAGGGCTACGATGAATGTGTCATCAGTAGGACAAACAGACATCCAGACACCCTCTAACTATGTAGTTAGTACTCTAATCTCGGGTGATGGCAATTCGGAAAACAGACCTGTTGTTCGCATTGCACTCCAGGCAAATGAAGTATCAACGAGGTGATTGAGTGTGAAGCTCTTCCCAACCAATTGCTCGCCCATAGACGAAACGACTTTAATAGGCTGGAATCGGCATCAATGATACGATCAGTGACGTTTCCGGGGGAAGCACAAAGGAAATCTTTACCCTGGATGCACAATAAGACCGGAAAATAGACTCATACCATCCAAGCGATAAGTTATCCACAAATTTGTTAACTTCTGCCCCAAGTAACGTCTCCTCCAGTTGCGTCGACACAACCCCATCCTTCAGTGGGACGAATCTGTTTTCGTGGGTGATCGCAATGTGGATCGGGATGAGGCATAGCAACTCCGCAAGCCATTCTCCGACACGGAAACAGGAGACCGGCCAATCTGGACTAGAAGGGAACCGATCGGAAAAGGACGGGAATGTGCATGCGGAAACAGCGATACTCCTGAGTTCGTCGCCGGTTGGCTTCAGTGAAGCCCTTTCGAAGGAGTGAATGATATCTGAAAAGTAAGAAGAAAAGGGACACCTGTCGTCATCGGTGACGAACACCAGTGTTTTCTGTTGCCGCTCGCTGGATGATGTTATAGTATGACGCTTTACCGCAGGAAGAACGGGGAAACGTGTCCATACATCAGCGTGGCAGTCGATTAGACAATTGTGGACAGTGGATTTCCTATGGCTAGATGACCCCTTGGATAATCGTTCCTCGAAGGTGAACTCAGCTGCCTTACAAGCGATGGCGAGGATAACGGATCGACAGGACCGCGACTCTAGGTCAAGACCAATAAGATGGATATGGTTACGATGGACCATGGACGTGAGAAGTGCGGCGCTGAGGCCAACAGGGAAATCAGGGAGCTGGACAGAAATTCCATCGGTAGATGCGAATGTAGACCAGCGGTAAGCCGTCACGGTATACACGTCGTCCTCTTCATGAATTACAAGCGCATAGGACCCGTCTGGGGAAGAGTAAACAGCACGCGGTACCCGTGAAAGTTGTAGAGACGCAGGTCTACAAAGAAGCGTCAGGGATCCATGTAAGAGGAAAATATAATGGATAATACTTTGGTTGCAAAGTGATCAGAGAAAAAACCCTTGCCCGAGCGTCTGAGTCGACGAGTAGTATATCTTCAGTTCCATGGACGAAACATGCATGGACAATAGACACTCCGGAATTATAGAATGGGAAGAGGTCGATTGGAGTTCCCCGTCCCCGCAGGGACTTGAGCTCTTCATCAAATACGAAGATATGGAGCCGCATCTAGGGACCTGTGTTAGTCTGTGTGAAATCGATAGTAAAATCAAGGACACACTCTGGCGGATGCGTACACAACCAACATGCGTTTTGATTCGTCGAAGGCAAAGAGGCAAGTTTGACCGATTTTATCCTGGTGGAAATATTTGACATGTGTTCTATTCACGATGGCGGTATCTACGCGACTGAGACGTTCAGAAAAGATCATGACATTTCCTTGAGGGTCGACGAGGCCTAAGAGGATTCGATCCCCATCCAAAAGGTGGGCGTATCTAAATGGCGACGATAAGGACCGTCGTCTGCAATTTGAATACGCTCACTTGATATCCATATCGAAGGGAACGCGGAATGAATGAGAAAGTCGCTCATTCAGAACGGGCGTTGGGACAAAAGAAGAATCGAGCTGGACATTGTGACATTGCTCTGTGAGCAGGCGTAGAGGGTGAACGTGATATTCAATCTCTTGGTTAAGCAGGGATTCTTGTCTCCCACGGATAAAGTAAGTCTCTGTCCGGCTCGTTAAGATACGCCAACGGTTTTAACCGGGTAGTCGAACATACCTGGGGAGTAGTATCGCTCCTTTGGTATGAAGTTGCCGACATGGATACTTGTGCGACTACATTGCATTAGGCTATCTCCCACCACGAGAATGTGGTGAACGTACGATCTGGAGCGCTGTCTCGTTAAATCCTCAATTTGATGGACAAAGTCAGACCGGAGGATCCCAAGTTCCCTTTCTTCCGCGCTGCCAACCTCTCGTTGTAT
>Ga0307510_10001413_pt1 | contig 26339 bp, 34 predicted proteins | sample 12_EM_MG_FD_207224 | JGI IMG/M metagenome (GOLD analysis project Ga0307510, IMG submission 207224) | Populus trichocarpa ectomycorrhiza microbial communities from riparian zone in the Pacific Northwest, United States - 12_EM | ecosystem: Host-associated > Plants > Roots > Unclassified | place... | reverse complement strand
TTCAACTCATTCAAATGACACGGGGACCTGTCCTCGAGTCCACCGAAGCTAAGTTGAACTTCGAGAAGAGTGTGTACTACGTAGTCAAAACCGTGTAGATTGGCTCGACCAGATCGCCTGGTCTACTTGATCTCCACCGCGCGGAGCGGGACGCGTCTTGATCCAACTCGCCAGCGCTCGCTCAGGCTCAACCCACCCGCTCGGACCCGCCCAGGCTCGCTCCTGCTCGCCCGAATTCTCACTGGGAGGCCTAAAGTCAAGGATCTCGAATATCTCCCTGGCGAGCCGATCGAGCCAATCGAGGTCATCATCTTTGGAGAGACCTACCTCATCGAGGTCGAGAAACACATCTTGGACAACATCACCTATGTCATTTTGGATTCCCCCGTCTTCTGTGCTCAAACCAAGGCTGATCCATACCCCGCTCGTATGGACAACCTATCTTCGGCTATCTTCTACTCGAGATCCCCTTGTTTTGATGCGAGCATCACCAACTTGATCTTCCTGTCCCAGTCATTCTCGAGTACTTGTCCTCGGAGTTTCTCCGTAAACTCAGGGAAGTCAAGTTGGACCAAGGCCGCTTTATTTGCCTTGGCCCAATCAGCAATATGCAAGTCCTGTAATCGGGATAGAATAGACTCGACTTTTTTCTTGATACCCTTCACTCGAAAGTACTCCTTGCAGGCTCTCTCCTATTGATGCAGCACCTCGGGATTAACCCTTCCGGCAGTCAGAGTGGGTGGGACTTTCGAGTTCGAACCTTCGACTGCGGCAATATTCGGCATTCTCGATCGTTCGTAGTGGGGAATGATGATGATGTCGTCAGATGAGCTACTGGAACAAGAATTGGCTCGGGACCGGGCGGGATCTGGAACAGGAGGGACAGGATCAAAATCTGGAACGGGATTGGGGTCTGGAACGGTGGGGTCTGGAACGGTGCTGGGATCTGGAACGGAATCGAATTCGGAACTGAGATCCGAAATACTGGATGACGACGACGATAGACTCGAGAACTCGAGAGACTGGTGACCGGCAACGTATAGGGAAATTACGTAAGGATTCCGTTTTTTTCTCATGGGCCCCCCGAGCCAGCCACGACGGTGGGGACCACGAACACTCGCTCAGGGCAGAGTGGAGTTATTGTGCAAGGGGTAAATACTGGAAATAAATTAATATACATGTTCGCCGGCAATAAAGTTGGCAAGCCAAGTACTCCCTTGGATAATGCGACCCTACACCCCTGTGTCGTTGAGAAAAAAAACCTCTTTGAACGATCGCCACGTCTGGGTTGGGGGATGTACCCGCCGTTTTGGCGCTCAGAAAAACTTACGGATGGGATTACACGGTGGTACATGTTCGTATGGGGACAAACACCGAGTGAACTCTCAGAATTTTCACTAGATCAATTACATAAGCACAATCTAGTCCTACGTGTAGTGGGGTTGAGAAAGGGGGATATATCGATAAACCCTCATCCCTCCCAGCAGCCCACAATAATGGGAAGAAACATTCTAAAGTCTCAACACAAGCGACGCGGATATTTAGGGCACCGCGCGTTGACCATTTTGAAGACGAAGCGGACCTCGAAAACAACGATCGAGGTGTAGTGTTTTTGTCGTATCGCTGAGTAGATTGATCCGTTGGCCAGTCCGCACCAAGGACGAGGGGCTCACCGTCATGTTACCTTAACCCACCAGACCCCTCCCTCCCATGCTCGCAATGGCCACTCATAATGTACTATTTTTCTCCTTTTTAACCTCGAGACACATGATATTGTGTCTGTGCTAGGTAGTGCACCGGTTTTACGGACTGCGGAGCGCTCTCCAAATTTATTATCGCTCATAAGGTCAAAATGCGCCAAAATAGATTGTTTATTTTTCCGATGCCGGAGACGAGGCCCGAAGGAGACTACACTAAGCTGCACCGGACGCGGAGCCAGAACTTATCAAACGGGCAGCCTGGTCTTGGTCACGAGTGAGCCGTTCCCATTCCCTGTCTGGGATTTCCGGGAGGGAACGTGCAGCTCTAGCCAGAGCACGGGCCGCTCCGTGCCCTCGGTCACCCTCACGAGCATAGACCTTCTCCATACGAAACGACTGGCCTTGGAGTTTCCGGACTCGAACCATTGACAGAATGTACTCGATGACCCCCCTGTTGCGGACCGGCTGCCCCGCGGTCGTTACCCAGCCTTTCTTTGCCCAACGCTTCCACCATCGAGTTACGGCTGAATCGAGGGTTCTAATCAGAATCCAAACTAGCTGCAAACAAAGCACCATACCTCGGATAGTATAGTACGAGTCTGACCGGACAACGAGGGGTTTGACACATACTGGAGCTATCTCCAATATTCTTGCCACCGCCTTCAATGCTGTCTGCATGAGCATGTCTGACCCACGGAGCTCGATGATACCACCCACCGCAAGCTCCGCCTTGTTGTTTGTCGAGGTTCCCGGGCACTTTTCCGAGATGTTTCTAGAGCATGCAGAACCGATCAGCTCGAAGAATGGGTATCAAGGGGGGAGGCACTGTACCTGGGATCCCTGGGTCCCCACCACACGCCGATACCGGCCGATGCCCCTTCCCTTCCATTTTTCGAACACACACTGTTCGAATACACGACGATGTTATCGGGGGCGTTCGAGGCGGAGGCCGCGGACCCAACCCCCGGAACGGCGGACGGCAGTGTGTCTGGAGAAACAGCCGGCAGAAGAGCGGAGCGATACCACTCTTCAGCATCGTCTCTCGAGTGGAATAGCTTGATTTGGGAGCCAGGATAGCCCTCAACACTTGGGCCTGCTCCATTTCCCCTGTAGATAAGTGAATTAGAACGGTTTCACCAGGACATGAGGTAAACAAACCAATTGTCAAACACCCCTGGCCGTCGTCCTTTGAGGACCGCCCAAAAGCGTGGGCGGCTTTTTTTCTTATGTTTGGACATCGAGAGGAGGGAGGAGGGGCTGGGTAAGATCGAGGCTATCGTAGCGTTACCGCAAGCTGAGCTGACTCGAGCTGACTCGAAATTCAGCTCAGATCACGGCGATCGCCTGGCTTACTCACTCGGCACGCCATCGAAATATATAACTCACACACTATACTTAACAAATTTGATCTAACACTTGTTACCTTCGTAGACGACCTTCCTCACTGCCACCGGAAGTGCGAATTACAACAGATCCCCCGATGGCAGTCACCAACACCTGTATTACCGAAACCGACTGCACTTCTCCTCTCCTCCCGAACGTTGATGGTGCGTAAACTATACAAATCATACACCTATCCCCTGGCGAGGGTCGTGCATGAGTTACCAATCTTGTGGCTCAACGTATCTCACAACTCTCCACAGGAATTCATCGTCGTTCGACCCCTGCCCTCAAAGACAAACCACCCTCTCAACCTTGAGGTACAGCTCGTGCCACCCAGCTCTCGTGATCGCAACAGATCGACCTCCTCCCAACGCCCGACCGATTCCTTGGCCACAAATCCGGAACTGGAAGGTCGACTTCCTCTCCTGCACACCCTCCAATCGTTCTGACATCTCCGCTTACTCTTCCTATGCTCCATCAGTTACCTCCGTCAACTCCTTCGGCTCCACAACGTCTACCAGATGGACGATTATCCCACTCTATAACCTCCAGGCTCACAACGTCATGCCTAACATCGTACCAGACGCCGGAACAGACGCGCGGGCCGCAAAGTTTCCGAAGCGTGGTCTCGAGGTTATCGGTCTCGCCGTTCTCGATCCAACCGAGGTCTGGAACCTCGGTAGGCTACCCGGTGGTCCCTCTTCGCCTACTTCCGACCAACCAGCCGCAGAGAGTGTCAGAAACAGTCTCTACAATCAGCATCTCGGTCCACAACCCCCCCAGACTCCAAACCTTCTGCCGTTTCTCTCGGTTCTGCTGGTGATCCGACACCGAAGGCTTGGGATCTTACACCGTCCGCGACCACCCCGACCCAGAGCACTCCAACCGGCGCGAAAAAGTTCTTCGGAAAACTCTTCAGGTGGAAAGACTCCCCCATTCCTGGGGTCATCGAACCCTCTGGTTCCCCTGTTTCCTGCCCCTTGAAAAGCACTCTCAATCTACCCGCTCCGTCCTCTCCGGTCAAACGTAGCTCCCTGTTGCTACCCGACTAGTCCCTCTCCCCGTTCCCCTCCAAGGATGTTATTTTACAACCCGCCGTTCTCGGTATTCAACCCATACTCGATGCTGCGTCCTATCCGCCACACGGTCAACCAACCTCTTACGTATGGTCCGTCACCAAATGGCTCAAAGGTTCTCCAGATGGCCTCTTGGACAACGTGAAAGGCATCTTCTAAACAGAAAAGTCAATTAGGGATGATCTTATGGCCGGACCCGAGCGCCGAGTTGAGGTCGGATTCGAGTGGACCCGAACTGGGAAGAAGAAGGCCCGGAGAGCAGGAACCGATGCCACCGAGGTCAATTTTGGCTTGAGCGCCGCAGGCGCATCGAGCAGGAGGAACAGTGCCGTTCCGACGGGCTCTGATAACCGATGTCACCCGTATCAAGGTCCTTGTTTGCGATCACACGCGATGGAACGACCATTCTAGTGTCAACAATGCAACAAGAAGCTCCCTCGACAGGTCAATCTCAACCAGCATCTCCGCATTTGCATGAGGATGGACGCCGACGGTGTGACTGGTACAACTGCGAGTTACATGGTTGTCATTGACGAAGGCGGAAGTGCACATGCTGACGTTGAGGATTTGGATGAGTTGGAGGGCGTCGACGGCGGACTACTGAATGCCGGCGTTTGCGAAGTCGAGGTTGAGGGAGCCATACACGAGATCGAGGGCGACGAGGAAGGGTTAATCACCACCAACCCGACAAACTACGTCGGAGCCGAACGGAGTTCATCCCGTGGTTGGCCAGGACGCGTACTACCCAGGATCTGCCCCCGACCAACACTTCCCCATGAGCTCTTCCTCCGAACCATCTTTCAGTGACCTCTCAAGCGCCGTTAACTGGATGGCACAGACCTCTCCCAGTCCTGCGTTTAGTACCCAATCCATACCGTCCCCCAACAAGCATTTCCTTCACATCTCGCAGTCCGGCAGCTACAACCAGGCTGGAGGATACATGTCTTCCGTGTCGGCACCTTCCCACAAAGCGAAGTTTGATCACGGTGCGATTTACCCCGCACAACTGCTCCCTTCCACCGACCCCAGACCGATCAGGTGTCATCGCAGCCTCATCATCCGCTATCATCCGGTTGGGGAGACCGTTTTTTCAACCCCATCCCTTCCCTCGCTGACATTCTCGAACACTTCCCACTTCTCGTTGGCGCCATTAAACCTGATCAACCTGTCAATCTCAACGTCTATTCGGATAACATCGGTGCCGGCTTTGTCTACGAGCTGAGGAACGAAATGTACCCCGGTGACCACGTCCAAGGGCTCGACCCAAGGGGTATTGATATCGGTTTCCCAGCGCCCAGTGATCCGCTGATCGCCGTTAAATCTACTACGGTGAGTAAACCTTGCCACTACCGTCTTATGACCCTATTGACCACGCGCCGCAGTCCACAAGCGGGACCCATACATGTTGTGCATCGCCACCCATCACGTGGTCGGCGATCCAAGATTGACGATGGACTTTGCCTACGCCTACGCCCGCCGTTTCGCCGACAAGCCATTCCTGTCAACTGTTCCAAAAACCTGGTTGTGCGGGCCACTCAAGTATTTCGACACTCCATCCGTACCTGTCCTCTCTCCCACTCATGGCGTCAATCCCCGGTATCACCACCTCTCCAGACCAGCCTCCCCCTCCCTTCCCTCTCCCAGAGCCACGTTCAAATCTACACAACAACCCAGAAACTCGCCCAGATCGGGGGCGCGATCAACTCTTCCGCATCAGCTCCAGGTGTCAGCACTTTCCAGGTTCTCACCGCACTTCTGTAGCACCCATGATTCGTGTCGCACTGTCTCACCTGCCGGAAGACAAGGCGATCAATATCAGGTTGGCTGTCAACGGTCTAGAACGCGCTCCGACCCGTGTGATGGCCCAGGACTGCTTTTATGGAAATTTCAAGCATCTCTCTCACACGAGGATGGGTCGCCAATGCGGATGTGACGTTTATCGCTACCGCCATCAACAGTGTTGTGCGTCGCCGCCCATCGCATGGTCGGCGACCTAGGCTCGACGATTCAGTCCCTCTAGTGTTCAGACTGCACGTCCACGATCCCCAACTCGGGACGAACCTCCCCACCACCCGACCCACGTGAGGGGGGACACGATGTCCAGTACGGTGTCGAACCTTCAGATGGAAGTAATGACACTTTCGGGATCGCGTCTCGTTCCTGGGGGAGGCGGAACCTCGACCTACTCCTGGCCAGCACTGCACAACCCGTGGTATGTGATCTGTATCTCTGTGCCGATGATGCCATGTTCACACGGTTGGAACTGCCACAGCTAAGGGAACCTTCGTGGATATCAGAGAACTCAGACGCGTCATCACCCATGATATCCACCACCACGAAGCTCACAAGGGCGAACAAAATCGCCAGCATGACGTCCGTGGCCATTCGACACACCCCTGCTACAGTATCAAGCGATGACGTGCGCACAGAGCAGTAGAATACGGTCACTAACGAGCTTCAAGGGGGGACATGCGGTCCTGGTGATCAGGCTGAAGGTTCGGGATGTGTTGAGGGTGATGGGAATGTGAGGTTGAAGCGGGCGGGAGTTCCTCAGCTACCTCGTCTGACCTTTCGAGTGATGATAGTTCCGGTGGCTAGTGGTTTTCATGCCAGGGTTTACGGTCGAGTGGGATACGCCATCGCAGGTTTTCGCTGCGAGTTTCTTCCGCGAGACAGTTACCGGTGTGGTCTGTACTGTATAATCTCGCTATATATCGTCTCGTGTCTGTTACTTTCCCGTTGTCGTTCTTGTTCCGCCGCTTCCGGCAATACCTGCTAGTGCCACCAAGACCTCGTGTTGTCTGGCATCGTCGTACTCCATCGTAGGTAGAAACTGCTCGCAGCCTCCTCTCTCCTCCATGATCTACGCATTCCAACAACGGCCGCTCTCTCGCTCATCGTCCTGGACATCGTTCGGATGTGCATCAAGTCCTGCGTTCGGCGCCACCTCCCTTGATGATTCTGGTACGTACCAAGGGATGGGGGGATGCTACAATGTACATTAACAGCTAAGAATTTTTCTCCACAGTCGCGTTGCGACAACAATTGTCCAGCCTCAGACGTTCAATTCGACAGCAGACGGCACAACTGCACAACCTGGAATCGATCGTTTGCGCGGTCCCCGTCCACTGCCACCGGGAATGATCGACTCTCCACCTTCCTCACCGACCGAATCGTCCTTCTATCCTCCATCCTCTTATCGTAGCTCCGACATGTCTCTTCCCCCGTCGTCATGCAACACGGCCGGCGGCATGGGCAACGCGAGCAAACGGACTCAACAGCCGAGAACATTTGCACGGGCTTGCTGGACCCGAGTCCAGTTTGCTGCTCCCACAGAAGGACTCTCCGCAAGCGAGGAACGTTTCGGGCGGTGGGTTGGATGATGGAACGGGCGGGATCAAGGAAGGAATCCCAAGCAGTTTTGGTTCCACGTCTTCTGGGCACCCGCACACACCCGAGAGGTAATCGAGTCCAACCAGGTCACTCAGCCGTACGTCTCCTCCGAACCACAAATATCCGCGACGTAACTCGTTACACACATCACATGTTTCCATCAACCCTCAGGAATACCCGTCTCGTCTGTGGGTACGTTTCCCGTTCGGCTAGAACCTCCGTGTGCTACGTGACTCTGACAATTCGTGCTTGGTTCTTCCGACTCCCATTCTTTCTCCCTTACTCCATTTACGTGGATGTCCCCCGACTGTGTGATGACACTCTAGGTAACGCACGGGTCATGACCGGTGAGACGTTTAGTACCCCGGCCTTCTACCAGAACGATACCCCCACAAAACTTGACGTCGCCAACGCTCCCCCAGTACAGTTTCTTCGAGTATTTTGAGTAGTTGGTACAGAAAGCAATCGAGGTAACTACCGTTCTATCAATAACAAATTGGCGGGATCATCAAAATCTCGCTCAAACTCCAAAAGCTTTCGGGCAATGATATCTTTGGTCACTTGGAGGAGCTTCTCCTCGTCCTCAAGGCCTTGGGTCTTGGGAGGTGGTGTCCTCCCCCCCCTCCCCTCCTCCTCCGTTTGCTTCGAGTGGATAGCGACCTTGATGCGATTCATGCTGCTGGGGATGCTCGTCCCCCACGGACAGGGGACTTTCCTGGTGCGACAGAGCTGACATTTCGGAGTTGCCGTCAGAGTTGGGAGCTCAACGGCGGCGCACACCCCCTGGTGCGAGTGCAGGTAGCTCTGGCACTTCGAGCATTGCAGCTGTACAACAGGGGAAATGTCAGCCACGTTCGCTTTGCAGAGAGCCGTGATGATGCCAACCTCGACCATGGCCGCTTCGGTTTTGCGGAAGTCGTCAAACAAGCGGATCCACTTGTGGGCGCCGAGGTCAGGGTGCTTTTTCACGAAGTCGTCGTGCTCCTTCTGAGTCCGAGGTTAGCCCATACCTCAAGACAGCCAGGAGTTGACTTGCCTCAACGTCGTTCAAAGACCTGATCCACTCCTCAAACTCCTTGGCGTTTGAGATCGACGAGCCCTCGACTCTCCGGATCAGACCCTTTATTTTTTGATGGAGCTGCTCAGCCCCAGTTATTTCCCCCCCGTCGTTGACCCATTGCCCGAGGGAGTAGGTCTTGAGTCCCCCTTTCCTGAAGAAACCGTCGATGGTCTTGACCCACGGGTCGGCCATGGTGGACGATGACGAGAAAGTCGGATACTTAGTCAGCTTAAGTCGTTCGGTTTCTCCGAAACGCGTTCCGCCCGGTTGATTTATTTCTCGGTCTAACCTAATACGTCATCGAACTGATTACGCCGTCGAACCGCAGTGGGAGGTTGGTCTCCTCAAGCTCAGACCGTGTGTTGCCGCTGACGATCACCTGCAAGGGACGTAGTGTCATACGTATTGGAGATGGGGCCAGGCATATTCCCGGACCCCCTCTCTAACCGAGCGTCTTCCCTCAAACGGGGTTCCGCGACCTCCAGAAACTTCTTTCTTTGAGATCGAGCGACCCGTTCGTTGAAGCCGCCGCAACGACCTTCGTTGAACGTCGATATCCCGATCATGTTCGTAACACTCGTGGCCTACTCCATCGTCTTGTTGAGCGTCAGTTTTCAACAACTTAATAAAAGGCAAAAAAAACAAACAAACCTGTATATCTCCGATCAAAAGAGCCAGGGGGAGGGGACGAAATCTTCGGAAAATAAAGGCCGGTCCACCAGAGGCTGTACCGCACTGCCAGCCTGTTCTGCCCAGAGATGCGGACCAGCGTTTAGGAGCTATCGACACATCCTCGGATTTTCCAGGCCAGGTGCAGCACAACCATTCCAGCTCGGCTCGGAGTCATGGACCGGCGCATGGAGCCATCGACATGACCCCAGGCGTCCTGGCAGGTGTTTCCGGCCTGGAGGAAGACGAAGGTGGAGAACAGGGAGGGCTGCTCGCCTGGTTTAAGAACGACAGCAGATGGGAGAAGGTTGGGTAGGGAAAGGGAGAACGAAACCCCCGTCTCCGTTGGACGGAGCTTTTCAGCGGAGAACGGACACGGTTCCGTCGGTCGACACGCGGCTTGGCGCATCCGATCGCGAGTGCTTCTTTTGGCAGACCAGTTCCAAGCCACGCCGTGTCCAGGAACCATTCTAAGACGTTACGCCCCCTTCCTCGGTGATCCGCCCTTCGAAACTGTCGTTTGGGGGCCATCGTCGATCGTGGTGACCGTCCCAGCTCGGACGCAGACTCCTTGGCGTGTCTATAGCAGGTCTCACACTTCTAGCGCTCCACCTGTATGGGGGGGGAACGTCAAATGCAACTTTTTGGAGAGCCGTGATAGCGCCGACCTCAACCATGGACCCTTCGGTTTTTTTGAAGCTTCCGAGCAACTCAATCCACGCGTGGGCCTCAAGGTAAGCGTGCTTGTTCACGAAGCCACCGCGCTCTCTCTAAGTTCGAGGTTAGCCTTATCTCGAGATAGCCTGGAACTGACCTACCTGCTCAGGGAGCTGACCCGCTCGTTAAACCCCCCAACGTTGGAGGTTGACGAGCGCTCGACCCGCCGAATCAGACCCTCGATCTTTCGGTGGAGTTGGGCGGTTCCGACTATTTTCCCCCCGCCTTCGGCCCGTCCTTCGGCGGGGTGGGTTCTGGGCTTCTCGTCCGCAAAGAACGAGTTGATAGTGTTGACCCAGGGTTCGACCACGGTGGAGGATGGCAGAGCTGATTCTTAGTCAGCTCACATCACCCCTCGCGGCATCGCGGTCACTGAGCTCGCCCGGTCTGGGCTCTTTTTGCCTTTTCTCCCATACCGAATTCGCTACCAGACGCTTTTGTGGCCCGGGTGGTTTATTTTGTCGGTTTTTGCAAATACCATTATCGAAAGTCAAAAATCGTTAGCAATAGTTTGTGAGGCAAAATACGGAAAAATGATCCTAAAGCAGTGAGAGACGGCAAACTATTTACTAGCATCGGCTGCCTGATGCGCGATTCTGCTTCTTCCGAGAAATCGACGCTTCTAGGATGGCTTCCACGAGCATGAGACTAACTAAGGACCGTGCCGAAGAGCCCTGTTTACGGTAGTACTGTTCCAGGTTGGGTTTGAGGACCAGCCTCCGCTCAAATTCGGCAATCACTTGGTCGATGCAAACCGTGTTGACCTGCTGACCGAAGGCAAAGTAGAACCCTTCCGCAGTGAGCAGGGTTGCGTTGCGGTTATCTCCCACCAGGTCGCGAAAGTTCTTATGGTCGCTCGAGTTGTAGAAGGGGGCCGGAGGGGTAAAGGCGGGAGCTTGCGCCGACCGTGTCCCTCCCAGAAAGTGGGAGCCTTCCTTGGTTTTCTCAAATGTCTCTATGATCTGCAGCATGCGCAGGTGCTGGGCTTTGACAGTAGTTTTCACGGCCGCCTCAAAGCTACTGCGGAAACGCTGGTTTGATACCTTCGAGCGGAGGAGCTTCGAGGCGGTCTCTCCCATTTTGGCCATGCCGGCCAGGCGGTATTCAGACACAATGCCTTCGTGGTATTCCTGCAAACTGATCAATCTGCAAACAGAGAACGGGTTGAGCGATACAACTCACCTCCCAGTATTCACTGGTTGCGTGACCTTCAGATTCTGCCTGTTGCGCTTGGGAAGCACCCTGAAGCATGTCCCTGCACTCCTCAAGCCTCTGCTCGGCAGCCATGAGAGCGCAGACCCTCTCTTCGCCTGACCGCTCGGTCAGGGATTTCCAGGACTTCACTGGGGCTGAGCTCAAAGCAATTAGGGATGGCGAATTTGACAGGTTTAGAATCCAGCTCACTTGGAAGTTTCGCCTCTTTAAAGTTAACCCGTGAGCAAAAGATTAGCTGCTCGAGTTGAGGATTCCTCCGCCAACCGTGTAGCACCAGTATCCGCAGGTAATCGCCCTTCAATGAGAAGTTTATTATCAGTTCGATGGGTAGAGGCTATAGGTCGAGAAACACACCGCGAGGCTGGTCAGCCTCTCGGTCACTTTTTCGATGGCACCCTCATCTTCAAGTTTGACGAACAACGCTTCGCCGTGCATATAGGCCACTCCGTATAGATTGCTCTTGGTGTTGCCACCCTTCCTCCATCTGTACTGGTCCGATTCCCACGTATTGATCAATTCTTGTCCATATATCATATCGCGTTCAGGGTCCGTTGAGTTGGGAGTGGGGCAAGGTCCGTCGAGTTGGGAGTGGGGCAAGGTCCGTCGAGTTGGGAGTGGAGCAAGGTCCGGTATCGTTATCGATCAAAACTTCTGGCCCAAAGCGGGACTCGAGTCGGGCCGGGTGCGACACGTTCGACCGGTCTCCACGAGCAAGAGACTTAAAGGAAAAAAAGGTAACCAAGATCTGGTTTAGGGTAGGACGTAGCTGAAGTATTCACAGGTTGTCTTTATATGCCAGTCGCTCGAAGTAATGTGAAACCATAGCCAAAAATCAAGTAGATACGTGCGAGCGGTGTCATATCTTCAATGCGGTTCGGCTATACTAGGGGGCCGGGAAACGATGTTAATCTACGTGGACCTGAAAATCCTGCCCTGGAGAATCTTCTCCGCAATCCGGAGTTCTGCGCAGTGCCGTTGGGCCTGCTGGAGCTGCAGGTACAGTTTGTTGAGTTCATCGTCCCGCGTAAAAGGTTTCGGGCATTCGGCTCCCCATTTCCTGCTGCTGTCTTCATCCTGCAAAGGAATCGGACCGAGGCTCCTGAATGCGTTTGGATTGAAGGATGGTGGTGGTGAATCTCGTCTGTAAAGTTCCCCAGTAAGGTATTCGAGGAAGTGCTCTTCGCCCATACCCAAGTTTTTCAGGAGGGTGTACTCCTGCTGGCGTCCAGAGTTAAGCACCTTTTGTTGGCCGAAGCCGGACACGAACTCACCACGACGTAGGAAACCATCGCCATGAATTTGTCTTCCTGACTCTCTAACATGCTCCTGTTTCGGAGCAGTCCGACCGCCGCTTGCCACGTTCTCGTGGCACAGACCTCCAGCTCCACCGAGGTTGCAGAATCCAACCAGGATTGGGGGGGTAGTCCTAGGTGGAATTCCACCTCGGATAACCCAAAGCGGGGATGTGACATGGGCGTTCTGTTGACGGTGGATTATTGCACGGACGGCTTTCTCCGGGTTTTGATTCGATCGGTATCGGTTAGCGAGCCGAAATTTGTATTGCTTGTACGATAGGTTAAGTGGCTACCTATCTGGTGCAGTACATTTGTATGGAATCGACAAGGCAGCGGTACGAGGTCAACCGAAGAACATTCTCAGCGTCTTCCTGCACGTCTGGAGAAAGGCCTGCTATTGAGTTCTTGCACAACTCAAGGATCATATCGATTCCAATTTGTCCACGTGAACCAGGGACATCTTTTACCTCGAGGGCATCAGGGAACCCCTGCTCAGACCTTGAAGCTGATGCGAGTTCTTGAGATCTCGTCACTAATGCTAGATCGAGGGCGCCGAGTGGTAGGTTAGAACCCGCGTCCGGGTTCTTCTTGACCCATCCTTTGACACGGGCCTATAGACCCGGTTGATTTAGTAATCGAGCATCATGAGATACATGATCACTAGCCAGATCTGAAGTAGTTGCGGCAAGAAGCGTCGGTCCCATGGTTGGCACGGCCTTTGTCAACCTCTCCACGCTATCTTTTAATTCATCGACGTCCTCGACTGACACCGGAAGGTGGATGATGAGGTCTCTCACAACGGCTGTAACAAAATGTTCAGCAGTTTCTTGGCTGGGAAGCGTGAGGTATTTACTAAGCCGTTTTGAGATACAGTCCCGGATCAGCCGCACCATGAGCTGGGAGGCGATGAGGTCACTCGAGACGATGTTGTACATTCGAAAGAGGTCAGGGGGCTTGACCTCTGATAAAGACTGGGATGGAGGTGAGGTTGGAATGAGTGAGGGAGAGGGACACTTACCGGCAACTGAGAATGGCCTTGAGTCGAGGGTGAGTCCATGGTGAGGGTAAAAAAAAAGGTGACGCATCATGAGTCGATCGAGCGCCCTTTCCGGCTCTTGCCTTTGCACATGTCGAACCCGTTCGAAAGACAGCTCAGCGACCGGACGGTCGCCAAATGGTTTACTATCATAAACAAGGTGGAACCGGGCTTCGAGATGAGGGTGAAGTTTGCAGTCGGCGTTCTCGACGCGGTTTGTATTGATCCTGATCACCTCACCGACGCCCTGGTCAGTCTTTTTTTCCGCTATTCGTTGAGCACTTTGACGTGTTTTCGGCCAGAAATCCTACTTCTTGTTGGAGGCTGTATGCGAAAAGGAGGAGATCCCCAGTGTCATTCATGCCATCTTCTCTGAGGTCAAATCGAGGTTCCCGGACCTGTGGGAAGAGACGAGCCAGCCCATCGTCTTGCCAAGTCTCCTCACCAGCCAGTCGGTTTTGGAGTGGCTATCAGTCGCAGGAACGATCAACTCGAGATATCCCCCACAGATAAAATGCATGGTGATTAGGAGGGCCAACGGTAAACAACCCGCCAACGACAATATCGCGAAAGCTAAAGTACGTCAATCTGGACCTCTTGTACCAGCTGAAAACTAACCGCCGTGCAGGCCGTGTTCGATGAGATCGTGAAGGCCTCAGGCATGCCCTGCAAAAGTTTGAAGGTGTGGTTCGATGAAGTATTGAACGTCACGTCCCCGAAGTCGAGGTCAAACGAGATGGTGGTCGACCCCATCCACAACGTTGAGAATGATCAGAGGTTGGATGGAGTCGAGGCGATTGACGCGGTCGGTCCCATCAACGACGCCGAGGACGATCGGATGCTGAGTGATGTGGTGCATATTTTATCGTCCTTTCTTGGGGGAGGTATGCTGATATATATATCAGGAGCGTGATGTCATACGACCTCAACCGAAACTACGACGAAGACCCAGCACACCAGGACCGGTGAGGAGACCATGCGTATGTTCATTTTGCACGTGTCGTTGATCAACCTGCGAGCAGCAACCGCCGAGGGTTACCTCAAACGAACACCGTCCCGCCCCAACACCCCGGAAAGGACCGCCGAGGGTTACCTCAAACGAACACCGTCCCGCCTCAACACTCCGGAAAGGACCGCCGAAGCGGGGCTCCGCATTCCGGCAACCGGCATTGAAGCAAGTCACACCCAGGCAGGTCACGTCAAAGCGCCGGGTACTCACGAGCCCAGTAAGCTAATCCTTATATCTGAACCTCCGTTGACGATTGATCCGCAGTCGACGGAAGGCCATTCCGAGTCGGAGGGCGAGAACGAAGACGACGAAACGCTCCTGTCTCGGGAGCCGGTGGGGGTCCCAAGGAAGGCAGAATCTCACGGGGTAGGTGGGCTCGCAGACCTGGTCCAGCAGTGATTTTATTCCCCCTGTCAGAAGAGTAATCCCAAGGGCAAGAAACGTCGGAAGGTGATGGCTCCTGGATCGATCTCGGAGATGGAACCGAGCGGCTCGGTCCGCATGAAGGTCGGGATGAGGCTTGTTTTCTCTTCGAGCTCACTAAGCTCTACCAACCTGGTTATAGCCCTCGCAGAAAATCAGGAAAGAACGGGTGGAGGTTTTCGTTGAGCTCCCTGTCATTTCCACTCGGAAACACCATCGCTCGCCTGTTGAGGTAACTCGGGGCTTTTTTTTGGTGCTAGTGTTTTTCTGACTGGTTTAAAGCCTGACCTCCAGGCAGACTTTGACCCCCAGGCAGAGCTCGACCGGATCGACTCGAGACGCGCGGTCCTGGTCTGTTACTTGGCGAGAAAGCTTACGGTAGGTTAGAACCATTCTGTCACGTCTGCCTGTTTTCAATAGTACAATAATGATTCTGGTTCACAACGCCGTAGCCTGAGCCCTTGACTCACACTCTGCAGTGAGCAGCTTGGCAACTGCCACCAGGTTTGGCTGCAGGAACGTCGAGCAGTTCAAAGAGCGTTATGGTTCCTGGGCTCAAGACTTCAATTTCAAACCTGAAAAAATGTTATTTATGAGGGTAACCCCCCCCCCCCCCATGACAACATCGAGCTCGCCCATTCCAAATTCTTTTCTTACGCTGAACCCAGTTCCCTTCGCTACTTTGTGGCCTGAATTTTCATGCAGTCAAAATATTCCAAGTCCAACATTGAAAACGCGCGCGAGCGGTTACCAAAACAGGAATTATGTTTGGATACTGGGCCCTGGTCGATCGGGAAATATTCCCTGATCGACCAGGGGGCCCAAGTGTCGCACTCGTGGGAACCCTTTGATCGCGCGGCATCTATAGGCCACCCCAGTGCTCCCCCCTATCAAAATACTCCTAGGAGGACGCACGCTCGTGGAAAATACGTCTGTCACATAACCGTTATTTTATTGGCCTGTTCGAAAAGTGCGACGATAGAAATCTGCGAAATAGTTTGTGAAAAGAATACTATCCTCTGCAGGACGAAAATTGCGGTTGATCCCGCTAAATGCGGCCTTGAACGGACGATAACTGAGCTGGCAATGCTCAAATTTCACCTTGGGGCGGAACGGGCATGCCAGCTCACCGCGCGGATCGACGGGATCGATCGGCGTGGGGCGGGGCGGGGATCAGCAAAACCCGCGGCGGCAGATCACGCCGGATATACCCTCGTCGGGCCAGACATACTCCTGTTTGATCGGATGGGGCTCGCCCGACCTGACGCTAGTACAGTGCTTTGCATATATATATAAATGAACACGAGCGCTAAATTTCGGTTCCCAATATTTAATTCGTCGACTCCTCCGGTCCTCGAAGTCTCAGGAATAGAAGAAGGAGGCACCAAACTGATCATCTGCGAACAGCCCCTCCGCGATCGTCTGCGCAATCGTGCTCTTTCCTGTCCCAGCCAATCTGTCGAGCCAGTAGACGGGGGGCTTGCCAAAGTCTCTTGACCAGCGTTCGATCTCATCTAGGATGGCTCCGTGGGTTCCCTTGAGGCAACCCTTACAGTCACCATGTCGATATTCGGCTCCCTTTGCGGAACGGAAGTGATTGAGGATGGCCGCCTTAGCTGTCGGAGGTTCGTGTCAGGCATCTGTGATCGGAGATGGGGGATGTTCCGATCTGGGTTCTGCCGGGAGGTCATTTCACTTGCCCAGATGCAAAGGACGAGGGGGGCACTCGCTATGGCTTTGCGTTCCTGTTCATAGTTTGCCATTCGCTGCGCCATCTGTTCTCCCCGTCAACCTCGAGAATAGCGCCAAGGTGACGAACGGGCCCGGTAATCGGAGATAGCCTCCCGCAGATCTTCGAGAAGCCTGAGCACGTTTTCATCGCTTTGAACGTGGTCATAAAGTCGCTGCGACTCTTGCCTCTCGTAGAAGGACCGCAATCTCCCCTCGATGTCCTTGAGCTTGCTGGAAAGAAGTCAACGCCGAGTCTCAGGGGGAGGGGGCAATGAGATACATTATCAACTCGTGGCGTCGCCTCTGTTCATCCGCAAGACCTGGGAGAGTCGCAAAGTCTGCCTCCAATACAGCCACACGTGAGAGAAGATCTTCAATTTTGTTTCTCACGATGATTGTTTCCTGCAGATGAATTCTTCAAGAACTAATTTTGAGCGGGGGATAGTGGGCGGACTTGATGTTTCCCATAAACGGTGGAGAATGCTCCTAGGACGGCTCGAAGGGGTCCAAACCTATCTTCGGTTTCCTCTGTGACATAGACAAGCATGGGGGCAATCCCAGGCGGGGTGTCCCTCCGGTCTCTCTCCCGACCTGGTAGACGTTAACGGAGGGGAGGTGGCACAATCGTCTTGACACGTACTCCCAGTCTGCTCTGTTAGATTTGGTACTTCCTCTCTAGTACCACAAGTGTACCCTCCTGACATGGAGAAGCACAGAGAACTGGATGAACGTCGGTCGCAATAGTGAGGATCGGGGACACCCGCCGGTACGGTTACCGCCGTGCCCAGCGCCGCCGACCACGATACCACGAGTCGATGTTTCCGGGGCGGAATGCCCTCGGTATTTGCTCTTCTCTCCATAGGATACAATCCGAGAAGGCCCAGGGTTGCCGTCATCTATTATTGAAATCTAGCACGGCTAGATGAGACCCTCAGATGATGGAAAGAACTTAGATTCGAAAAACACGGTGAGCGACGACATACACCGAGTCTGTACAGTACGTAAATACGAACAAACAACTAATTGATCGGGCGCCAAAAACCGAGAACGAGAACGTCGGATTTTCAACATCTATCACCACAATCGGATCAGGTCGGTCTGAAGTTCTGAGTCGCGACAAGAACGATTTCGGCTACCTTGGGGATCAACGTTCAACTCTGGTCTGAAATGGAGTGGACCAGCGGCGATATTGATGGGGATCCCCAGGTTGGCGCGTTTCTGAGCAGGTTCAAGCGATTTCTTGCGCTTTTTGTCGGACGTGTAGTTCGTTGGTCGGGAGTGGGAGGGAAGTCGGCTGGGAAGAGTTACTTTCCCTAGACTCGTGAGAGCACCCTAGGGTGCTGAAGAATTGCGTCGAAGGTGGTCCCCGAGCTCCCGATGCTTCACGGATGTCGATGAGAAACTGAAGATGCGCCCAAAGTGCGCCCGATCCGGATTTTGTCGATCGTGAGACGCGGTTTGTTATCGTATTGACTAAAAAGCCATTGGTAACCTACTGAATGTGTGTGAGTGTCACCCGCAAGAGTGGGCAGCGAAATAAATTTATACCTGGTCGCTTCCCCCTTGACGAAGCACCGCGAGGTGCGGACTGACGGGTTCGTTGTACCGAAAAGGACAGTCAGTCCCCATGCGGCTGGAGAAACTTCCGGAAAACCGACGAACGTGTCTGTCCAATGAAGCGATCAGTATTTTCTACTGTGATGTGAAGGGAACTGCACCGCTTGCATACGTCAGATCATCCGCATCCTTGATGTTACCCATGCTAACAGGCTTTAGGTATAGCACCTTATGACCGACGACTGGACCAGCGCCGTTGCAAAGATGGTCTTGCCGAGGTCTGTATTTGCGCCAAATATTTGGTGAATTTGCAGGTTACGAAGCACGTAGTGTTTCGTACTTTACATACAGTTTTTTAGCCGAATCATTATCTAGGGGTTGAACATCTGTGCATCACGTTCGTCCTCTGGCAGAGAGCTCTGCGAGGGTCTTGGGATGTCTGCAACGGCATCCCCTGGGCCGATCCTTTTTCGAAGCATCAAAACATCTGCCCCTCCTCACGTGAACTCTACGTGCAACTGAACCGAACGGTTAAACCCGCCAGGCCCATCCCAAGCTCGAGCTCGCTGCTCAGCTGGGCCGATATGGACGGCTCGAATGTTCGCAACGCAAATCTCAGTTCAGTTCTGGGTCCATCCCGCCCTGATGTGTTTCTTATCCTACTTGGACTACTAAAACTGCACCGCCACACGGATTCACTATGGTAACCCATCGGTACAGGCTCGGGTGGTTCTGAGACGAAGTCCGGGATCCTAGAGGAAGAGGTTGAATATTGAATGGCGGGAGAGAACCACGAGAAACAGTTTGGGGCCGAACAGGGCCCACCACTGCGACGGCCTCGGTCATGAAGTTCGACGTTGGTCGCTGCCGCGACTAAACACGTTCCGTTGTCAGAGCGGTGAACGTGGCGACTGGATGGTGCACACCACCGGTACGATCCAATTGTACTCGTCTACCAGTCATAATTCCTCTGAAAACTGGCTCTTCGTCCACGTCAGGCCAGGGAATCACGATCACTCCTGTCGGTCGTTTGTCCGCCCGCCGCAGACTCGGAGACCTTGAACCCACTCCCCACAGTCCACCATCTACACCCTCAGGTCCGCTCAACCTTCCACCACCATGCGATAGAATCTGATAGTTGTTGACGACAGAGAGCCGTCCGGATCTGGTCTCGATACTCTCCTAGCCACTGTTCATCCCAGTGAACGATTCACCGAGTTTTGGTGAAGTATACACGTGCCACAACATGTGGGCACGAGGTGGAAATTACCTTACAGAATGGAATAGTGAACTGGAACTGCACTGAGTCGAGAGGCCCTTCACGCTCTGTTACTTCAAGAACAGTCGGAAGTTAGTATGTAGTCGGTTTATGAGTCTCTGTTGGCATACTGAGTACTAGCTTGGTAACGGTGATACCTGCATGATTTCCTAGGATCTCCCAAATATCCCGGGCTTCGTAACTGTGCCACGCGAGTGGCCACAACCGCAAGTTCTAATACAAGAGCGTCATAGGGAACGCCGGCTATCTCTCGTGGGTTGAGAGATGTTGCGAGTGTGGGAAAAGTATGATATCCGCTGGGGCCACTGTTGTTCGTCCAATGCAAACAGCGATAGACGCCAGACGGTCGACGTTCGCGCTCATTACCTGCGAAATACTAATAAGTGTACATGAGATTCCAGCCGGCAACGAGGACAGGGGACAGAGGGAAACTTTCCGAGACAGTCCGGCGGTTTCCGGTCTCATCGTCGCTCCTCTCCTCTCCCTCCCCCCACTCTTCCAACCGACAACTCCTCTGGCGATAACCACCATGTACACACAACAACCGACGTTACACGGGCTACCATCTTCCTTCTATCCAGACCAACAGCCACAAAGAATCACTTCCCATGCTTCCCAACCAGACCTCTACCCCAACAGCCGTTGTCGCAGCAGCGGGCAGGAGGCAGAGGTTCCGTCTACACTCAAGAGCCATCACGGTACGAGCCTCCGGATGATATAGAACAATACGACCCAAACAACAATAACGACTTCTACTACGGCAACGGCGATTACACCCTTCAGAGGTCAGTACCAGACTCTGGTCCACCTACCCCCCCGGTCCCATCTCCCATCCTCGACCATTCCCACCTGCAGACTGGAAATGAGGCCTCCCTCCTCTTCCATGAACACACTCTCGAGCTCTACCGTGCCAACGCCAAGAAGACACAAGATCCGGAGCTTCAGTTTGAATTCGCCATGATCTTCCTGATCGACGCCGCCAAGCATTGACCCATCCCTCCTCCTGAACCATCGGGCGTAAACGTCATCGAAATCGAGAAGGCTCAAAACAAACAGGACGGTCTCTACCGCGAGGCCACATCCTTGCCGCGAAAACTTGCACACAGGGGACACATGCCACCCCAATACTTGCCGATTGTTACGCCAACCGAATCGGTACTACAAAGAGCGAGCAAGACTTCGATCGTGCCTTCCCCCTCTTTGTACTTGCTGCCAAGCACAGCCATCCTGATGCTGTGTATCATGCCGGTACATGCTGTGAGAACGGCTGGGGTTGTAGGAGGGAGACCGCGAAGGCTGTGCATCTTTGGGAAGGCTGGTGCTGACCTCCACCCGGGTGCACAATACCGACTGGGCATTGCGGAATTGAATAGAGAACTGGGATTATCCGAGCGACCAAAGGAAGGCGTCAAGTGGTTGAAGAGATCCGCGGAGTATGCGACCGCCGAATTCCCTCGCGCCCTTCACGAACTCGCTCTCCTACACGAAAAGGGACTCGACAACGTCGTTTTTATGGGCAACATATACGCTGCAGAGCTTCTGGCTCAGGCTTCGGAGCTTGGTCACGCCCCGAGTGCGTATAGGCTGGGTGAATGCTACGAGTATGGGAAGATGGGATGTCCTCAGGACCCGGCTCTCTCCATCCACTACTACGTGTGTCCCTTTTCATCCTGATTGCCTCACCCCTAATCTTATCCGTCAGAACATCACAACTCAGCAGAGTCATCGAGATGCGTGCTTCGCTCTAACTGCATGGCCTGGGTATCTTGTCGGTTCACCTGGTGTCCTCCCCCAATCCGACACGGAAGCGTATCTTTGGGTGAGGTGAGCCACTGAGGCAGGTCTTGTCAAGGCGATGTACGCTGTTGGCTATTTCTTGGAGGTTAGAATTGGAACATCGTTTGATATGAAAGAGTGGGTATATGCGCCTCGTTCTGGTGCATCCTGCGCTCATTGATGTAAGTTCCTCTCGCGTGCGACGAGCTATCACCTGTTTAGGACAGCCAGAGTGTTTCCTGCGAACGTTGTGTACAGTTCCAAGAACTAATACATTTCTCACGGCTCCCCCTCCCCTCAACTTCGACTACCCCGCATTCCTCGTCCCCACCTGCCTCACATACAGTACACCGACAGTCTACCCAAACTCACCCTCACTTTAACCCCACGAATGCAAGTTTCCACAAGTACCAGGCACAATTGGGATCAAATCGTCGACAAGTTTGTATTTTGCATCCTCCGTTCAACACTGGACACCGTTAATGGATCCACTTTCAATAGCTTTGACGACATAGATCTTAAGCCAGAACTTCTCCACGGTATCTATGTTTACGGGTACGCTTGGCGAAGTTACACTGGCGATTATCTCTGAAGTTTCCCCCCCCTAAAGTTTCGGGCGTCCTCCCATGATCCAGCGACGCGCGACCGTCCCCGTCATCAAGGGTCGCGATGGCATCGTTCAAGCCCAACCTGGTGCTGGCAAGGCCGTAATCTTCTCCATATCCATCCTCCAAAAGCTCAACCCGTCCACTAGAGGCATCCAGGTTCTCATTCTCGCACCGAACCGTGAGCTCGCTCAACAGATCTAAAAGGTTATTAGTCGAGCTTGCGAGACTCTATACAGGGTAGCGAATCCAAAAAGTGTAGATTCTCAGCAAACGTATTACCTTTTTTAGCAGTACAATTTACTTATCTAATTTCCGCAAGTTGGCTCCCGCACGTTGGATTGGGCCACTCGGACGGACGTCAAACATTCCCTCTGGCTACACGAAAATCTGGGGGAATTCAGGCCACGAAAAAAAATTAGGTAGCGAAAGAAAAAAGTTCGGAATGGGCGAGTTCGACGCTGCCATGAGGGGTAACCCCTCATAAATAACATTTTCGTCGCTCTCGGCGACTACACGAGCATATAATGTCGCGCCTGTGTTTGTGGAACCAACATCCGGGAGTATATGAGCAAGCTGCGGGAGGGTATTCACGTCATCGTCGGCACCCCCGGTCGTGTCTGTGATATGATCAACCGCAGGGCCCTCAGGATCGACCACGCCTTTGTCTTGATAAAGCCAATGAGGTGTTGTCCCGCAGTTTCAAAAACCAGACCTGCGATATCTTCCAACTCCTCCCTAAGGGCACTCAAGCCGTTCTTTTCTCTCCAACCTTGTCAAGAGAGATAAATCGAGCTTAGAAGGCATCAAACAGTTCTACATTGGGATCGAAAAAGAGGAATGGAAGCCGGATACCCTCTGCGATCTCTACGAAATGGTCACCATCACGCAGGCCGCCATCTTCTGTAACAGCCGACGGAAGTTGACGGAGAAGATGCATTCGAGAGAATTTACAGTGTCAGTTATGGTGCGTTCCCTGCGATGCTTCCGACAGTATCAAGGGAGACTACAGTTGTTAGCTTCGTCGGGCATGAGAATGCGGCTGGCGGCCCGTCGTCCCCACCAAACGTTTCGGGATTTCGTCGAGATGCGGTAGCGGAGATGCGACGTCAAGGTGTCGTTTGATACTTAGAACTTCAGTGGACTAGCCAGCTGTTGGTTTCTGCATGTGGTATCTCCGAAGACCCCGGGGGCCAGAAATCAAAGTCAAGTCATATTGCCCGAGTTACCACAACTTGACTTCCGTGACTTGATGACTAGGTCAAGGTCAGTAGCTCGCACAATACTGATGCCGATGGAGTCGGCGCTTCTCTAGCGAAGCAAACAAATAAAATACGGGCGGTTGGACGTGGGGGAGGTCGCCGTGATCGGCTATGGCCTCCGAACAGCCGTCCCGAAGGCCGATCGCCAGGGAAGGAGCATCTAGGAACGAGCCTGTCAAAAGAAGCACCCGTGATCGGACGCGTTGGCAAGCCGCGTAATACTAGCGCGTATCGATCGACGGAACCACGTCCGTTTCCCGTTAAAAGGCTCTGTCTGACGGAAATGGAGGTCTCACTTTCCTTTTCCCCCCCCCCCGCCGTTCTTTTTGAACCAGGTGAGCAGCCCCCCCTGCTCTCCACCTTCGTCTTCCACGCCGGAGGCGCCTACCAGAACTCCTGGAGTCGTGTTGATGGCTCCCTCCGCCGGTCCACAACTCCAGGCCAAACTGGCAGGCTTGTGACCTCGTTTGGGGGTCCCGTCGCACCCAACCTGGAAAGCCCAGGGACGCGTCGATAGCTCCTAAAAGCTGGTCCGCATCCCTGGGCGGAACGGGTTGGCAATGTGGCACAGCCTCCGAAGGGTCGGTCTTTCTTTTTTGGGGATTCTCTTTCTTCCATTCGCCCTTTTGACCCGGGATGTAGGCCGGTTTTTCTTTTTTTGTCTTTTCTTAAACCCGATACCTCTGCCTGCTGTATGATGAACGGAGCCCTGGTAGGTCTCTCTTTCTCCCCAAAGAACCAAAACCAAGCTAACCTGGGCATATAGAAGACAGACTTCAGCCTCGACGTCGTCGTCCAAGATGCCCACTGGCTTCAAAGCTGGGCCCTTGAAAAATCTCGAACTTCTTTTGAGATTCTTTGCCACCTCGAAGGCGAGTCTGTCCCCGAGCCGAGCCAGGACGGTAACCTCGAGGTCCGCTGCCGCGGTTTCCAGCCCGAGCACGGTGCTTTTGAAGAGCATGCGGATGTGAGGACCGAAGCTCCCTCAGGCCTGCCTCCCCAGGGCTTTCACCCCTCTGGAAGCAGGCAGGCTGCCCGGAGGAGAAGGCTGCGAAAAGAACACCCCCCAACTCTCTCCAGGAAGGAGAACATGACTAGGGGCAGGGTTGAAAAGGCCGCCCAGCATGCCCTCCACACTCAGGCAGAAGTTCACCACCTCAGGCCTGGCCTAAAGTTTGATGCTGGTGAGCTTAAAGTCTATACTTTGGAGGAGTTGCAGGAAGAGGGATTCCAGCTCGTTCCATGGGATGGCATGTATGTCCATTTCTTTTCTTCTGGTTCCACCTTTTCACCCAACCCCTATGCAGAAATCCCATTCCCATCCTCAGCAGAGACTCTGAAGTCTTTGTTTTGCTCGCCGGAAGACCCACCGACGTCTCTTACCTTGAGGACCTCAAATCCCTCGAACTCTCCATGCACCATGCCAGGGAAAACCTCGGCTTCGCCGAAGACCATCTGAAGCACAGAAGGGGAAACTACCCCATTCAGTCCACAGGCATTTCTTATGGAGGAGGAAGCAAGGTCATTCCCCCCCTTTGGTTCTTTTCCATCATTCTCATAATAAGATCACCTTCAGGTTCCTGGGGACCTTAAGATTGGAAGCAAGACCAACCAGGAGATCCTCAGGGCCCTTGAGGGTCATACAGGCATGTCCAGGTTGGTTGGATTTATAGACAGTGAGCATGATCTCCCCCCATATTTTCCTCACCACTCACCTGGCATTCTCTAACTTCTCCAGGGTCAATGCAGGTCTATGCTCCAGCTCTCTGGAACTTCAAGGTTACCATCCTCAACCTGCTGGAGGTGGGAAACAAGGGGTTACATCGTCACTTCTTTGGCCATCCTCTTGCTGCAACAACCTTCAATTTTGGTCCCCAGACAGCCACCCTCCCCCATAAGGACTTGAAAAATCTCAGCTGGGGGTGGTGCTCTGTCACAAGTTTTGGAACCTATGATCCCACCAAGGGGGGCCACCTGGTGCTGTGGGACCTTAACCTGGTGGTAGAGTTTCCGCCTTACTCCACCATTTTCCTCCCCTCTGCTATTGTCATGCATAGCAACACAGGCGTAGGGGAGGATGAGACCAGGCTCACTGTTACCCAGTACAGCTCAGGTGGGCTCTTCTCCTGGGTGGCACATGGACATGGTCCCAAAGGAGAGTCTCAGAATAGTGAGGTCTACTGGTGGGATTACCCTATGCACATGTTCAGCAAGATAGGGGACCTGATCAAACAGAGAAACTAGAGTACATGTTCAAAGTCTTATAGTAGACCCCACTAAATAAACCTGGTGATGTGTCATATGCCTGTTTGCTGGGGGGTCAACATATGAGTCTATTCCCACCTTTGGGGTGATTTCTCACTTTTCCCACTCCTAAGGTCCTTGTAACAGCTTGCAGGAATCTTCCACCTCAGCCCAGATTATCCATTCTGCTGCCAAAGAGTTGCTGGAGCAAGTTTCGAGGTGCATTTTTCCCCAAGAACACCTTAAGCTCCTTGTTGACCTTTTTGAGAACCTGGTTTAGGAGGTGCAGTAGAGATTGCCAGTAAAAAAGGTCTCCTGGCCTTAGAGGACATATCTGGAAGCTGCCTTGCGGTAACAACACTCAGACAGGAGGCAGATGAGGCAGATAGGACAAGTTCATCAGCAAAACAGTAATTTTCCCAAAGTGCAAAAGTAGTAAAAGTAGTAAAAAGTGCGAAAAAAGTGACAACAAAGTGGCCCGCAACTGGAAAAGCGCCACAAAGTGGCAAAAGTGATTTCACTGAAGCTGGTGTCCGTGTGCACGGAAATTGGTGCTCTAATAAACGCAACTGCGGACATCTGGTATTCAACGTTTAAGTTCTCACCTGCTCCACATTGAACTTCACCCATGGTGGCTGTTTCACACTCACCCTTACCCCTCATGCACGTAGCCCATGCTCACACTCCTTTGGGCCTCCGCCACTCAGTCTTCGGGTGCACGTTCACTCTGATGTAAGTGCGTTCACCACCACCACTTCTTTAGCCTCATGTGTTACCCACCCTCACTGGGGGCAAAATTGCATTTATCCAGAGGATACATGGTGATTAAATGGTGATTTTTTAAGCACTTCGCTCAGCATGAAACCACTGGATACATGCTGAGTTATTTTACAAAGAAAATCTCACTTT